>Ga0265297_10000101_pt1 | contig 291411 bp, 238 predicted proteins | sample Munlanlwell13791_FD_192502 | JGI IMG/M metagenome (GOLD analysis project Ga0265297, IMG submission 192502) | Leachate microbial communities from a municipal landfill in Southern Ontario, Canada - Leachate well 137-91 | ecosystem: Engineered > Solid waste > Landfill > Unclassified | place...
TAACCCGTTAACCTGTTAACCCTTTGGTGATTGCTTCCCCAAAATTCGCCCCCAACGCTCTATTTTAACCTTGTCGACTCACCTGTTAACCCGTTAACCCGTTAACCTATTAACTAATGGGTATATCGTAATGCGCAAGAATGTTATTTATTGTTTGCCTTAATAAGACCAAGAAGCTGCCGTTTTACCGAAAGAGCAAGTTCTTTACATTTATCAGCGTTTTCGTTTTTCGGAATAAATTCCAGCATAGTAGCTATATCTATTTGGGTATTTAATTCGGTGATTGAACCCAGGGCAATGTTTAAAAAGTTCAGTAGTTCTGCTTTAGTTTTTCTTCCGCAACCTTCGGCAATATTGTAAGGAACAGAATTAGCAGCTCTTTTCATTTGAGAGGTTAAACCCCATTTTTCCTCATCAGGAAAATTCTTTGTAATATTATAAATCTCTTTCACCAGAAGTAAACTGGATTTATAAACTTCCAATTCCGTATGCATCATTATACTAGCACCTCTTTTTGCTATTTTTCACTCTCATTCTCTTACATAGCTTCCAATAATTTCGACCTCAACACTCTAATTCGGCGTTGTCGACTCACCTGTTAACCTGTTAACCCGTTAACCTGTTAACCCGTTAACCTATTAACCCGTTAACCTATTTCAGCAGCAGCATTTTTTTAGTCAGGGTAGTGTCATTCATCTGTAATTTATACAGATAAATACCGGAAGCAACATTATTTCCCTGATTATCTTTTCCTTCCCAAATCAATTTATGTTCCCCGGATAAAATATTATCTTGAAGCAGGGTTTTAATCAGCTGTCCTTTCAGGTTATAGATATTAAGAACAGCAAACCCTTTTTGTTTCGCTGTAAAAGATATAGTGGTAACAGGATTAAAAGGATTGGGATAGTTCCGCAGGTTACAAACAGGAATTGGCAGGGTCTCATCTTCATTGGCAACATAATTATCGGGCCAGGTAGTAGTAAATTTAAGCGCCAAACCGGGGGTCAAAGTAGTTGCCGTTACAGGATAAGTATTAGCGTGGGTGTAAGTTAATCCGCGTAATTGATTATGGTCTTCAATTCCTACTGTGCAATAGTTGGTAGTTATTCCGGGATTATCAACGGTATGATATTGAATTACAATATCGCCATCCTGTTCTTGTTTGGGATAGAGAATAATCTGGAATTTTTCCATAGAGGCAGCGGGACCCAAATCTATGGTATATTGGTTGTAAGCTTTGTTCCATTCAATGATATAACGATTATTGGCAGAATCATACCAATAAATAATACGCATATCAGCAAAGATAGGATTGCCCGATTCATCTACACCAGTTTTCATACCTTTAAGGTCATCCCAATAGCCAGCAACCATAGCATAAGGACCTAAGGCAGCAGGAATATAACAGTTATAGAAATCGGATTGATCTGTAGGAATGAAAGAAATCCAACCATTGGTGGACATTGTAACGCTAATATAATCAACACCGTAAAAACGGAAAGTGAACGGTAAAGGAATGGTCATCACAGAATCATCCTGGCTTAGGAAAACATTACCCAAAAGGTTACCCCCTTCAGGATCAAGTTCCATCCATTCATAAACGGGAGTTGAAGAATAGCCGAGATCAGTAGAATCGTAAGCAAAATAACCATATTCATCGGGTCCGGTTGGATCATCCGTTCCCGGTATGCCAGCTGTAATTGCATAAAAACTACAGTAACTATAGCCGCCTGCATTAGTAGCATCAAAACGCAGAGGGATATTATTTCCGGGAAAGACATCGTTCATTAAAGTAATTGTTGCTGTAAATTGTTTAATCTCATTGGGAGCTAAAGAACCTATTGCGACAGGATCACTTTGAGCAACTGCCGCAGGTGTAAGTGCCTGAATTTCCAAAATAATATCTTCCATAGCAAAATTGCCCAGATTAGTAACCGTAAAAGTGATGTTATTTGCCTGTCCTATCTCTAAAACACCATCATAATTAATCACCTGAATTTTAGCTCCACCGGCAACTAATTGAAAAATGCAAGTAAGGGAAGGATTATTTAAAGTGACAGTAAAATCAATTATTGCCCCGGGTTTTATAGCTCCGGTAGTAAGGAAACTGAAATTTACGGGTATAGTTATTTCCGGATTAAAAGAAGTGATAGCAGCATTGGGATTATCAATCACAACTGCTGAATGATTGCAAGAAAGATGAACAGTTATATTATTATAAATCTGGCTGGAGAAATTTTTTAACTGCAGGGTAAGGGAATAGGACTCATTCGGAGCCAGAATAGTATTAGCTAAACTATTAGAAACAATACCGATAGTGGCATCTGCCTGCAAAGTTAGTTGTCTTACCAAAGGAATATAATTCTTTTTGCTGACGGTTATGGTTAAATTGCCTTCTACATTAGGGTCTACAGGCAAAATAGCATAACCATTTTCAATGGGAGCATAACTGAAGTTGATGCCGTCTTTGGTTCCGGAAACTATTCCACTATTTAGGTTAGGGGCATTTATTCTGATAAAACTATCGCTTTGCTGAAAAGTAAGTCCCCCGGCAATAACGCTTTCCGGAATCTGGTTGGGTATTAAAACCCACATATTCAAGCTGGGATCACTTAAGATATTATACACATGAAAGTAAAAAGCAACATACTGATTGGAGCCCAGATCATTAGGGAAATTCTTGTAGAGTTCTATTTTACCCATCAAAACACTGGAACCGAAACTACGCACACCCCAATCCAAAATACTGCGAAAAGCACCACTAGCAATAGAATTATTCAATCGGGTTTTAGTATGTAAATCGGAAGGACCCACAAAAGCAATACAACCACCAGGATTGGACATTGTTCCCATACGCATCCATTTTTCGCCAAAACTCGGGTTTACAGTATTGGCAAAATCGCCTGTATTACAGACAATAGAATATACAATCGGCATTTTGGCACTGTTAAAAGTATTATTCAAATCCGGAATGTGAAAAGCAGGATAGTGCCAACCGTTAGCATCACCCCAGCCGCGATAACTTATAAATTGGACACCTTGATTGATGGATTGTTGAATAGCACTTGTTCCAGGATAAGTTGGAGGACAAAAAACAGAATCCACTTGAGTATAACCAAAATTCAGCATTTTATTTCTCAACCATTTAGACATATAAATTGGAGTAGTAGGCCTTAAATCACCTTCAGCATAATTTCCAGCAACAGTTAGGGCTCTTTTCATCCAAGCTGTATCTGTCATAAAAGGGGTTTTTTCATAGGCAATAGTTTTATTGGTCATTGTAATAAATTCACTGGCATCGGCAAAGGAAAATCTACCCACCAGCATTTCGGGAAAGTAATCATCTCCTTCCAGCATAGTATAATAATTATCGTCTGCATCATTTTCCGCATATTCCGGAGAGGTAATATAATTAGTCGGTATAGAATAAGTTCCGGTAACATCACCCCAAAGGAAAAGATGGTCCCATTTATAGGTCTGATAATGAATAGCAATATAATTTTTGATGTCCTGAGCGGTGGAACCGATATCTGATTTATTCACAGTATAAACCTCAAAGCCGAGGGATTTTTTCCAGGCGATGAAATCATTTTGATAGTTTGTTAATTGGCTGTGAGTTATAATCAGCATTTTAGGACGACTGAAAGGTATATCCCTCAGGTAGGATTCTGTAAAATTATCTGCCAGAGCTTTATAGGCATCAATAAATGCAGGGGAAAGAGAGGCAGGAATTTGAACAGGATTATAGCCCATCAAGGTAAAATTGAGTTCATTCAGAGTGCGGATAATATTGTTTTCCGTAATTTGAGTTTCTATCCGAATTGTGTAACCGCGCATTTCTCTAAAAGTGAAACCATGCACCAGAGAAACCGCGTTTTCTATATTTTTCCATTCATTATATAAATAATTGCCTTGCGTGTCAAAAACATTCCAAAGCATAGCCGATATTTGCAATTCCGCTTCCGCAAAAGGAAAGGCAAGGGTTTTGGTGATAATAGCATTATTAACAGTTTCACTAACTTCAGTATCTATTTCCTCAAGCAAAACCGGTTCTTGCCTTAAGCCCTCAAAATGTGCTTGTAAAGTTGAACTATTACAAGAAAATGTCTGCAGTGTAGTTGCGGTTAATAAACTGCAGGCAAACAGGATCAGGATTAATATATATTGCTTCATTTATCCTCCACTAATATTATGTAATTATGGTAATATGCAATAAACCTTCCAACCGCAGCAATAATTTTGGGCTTCAAATATTTTACGGAAATTGGCAAAAGAATTGCTTTATTTTATACTTCCTAAAGAGTTGGGCTGGAAAACCCTGATATTTAGAAGTTTAAGGAACAATAAATGACTAAAAGAAAACCCGTAATAATTATCCTAATGACTTTGTTGGCTTTAGTTTCCTGCGGTAAAAACACAGTTCTGAATCCTGATGATAATGATCCTACAGCAATCAGTTTTGGAACTTTGAACACGCTGGATATAGTTACCTGGAATTTGAAAACCTTTCCGGAAGGAACTGATTTAGCTTCCCTCAAACAAATGATTTCAGCGTTGAATGCGGAAGTTATAGCGTTTCAAGAAATTATGGACTATAATGCCTTTATGGATTTAGCTGCTGAAATTCCCTACTATTCTGCCTGTGTTTATTCTGCCACTGATAGCTATCGTCTTGCCTATATGTATGATACAAGGTCTGTTACGGTTAATAATCAATACTCTATTTTAGAGAATGACAGCAATCCTTTTCCGCGTCCACCATATATCCTGGATATAACCTGGAATAACAATAACTATATTCTTATAAACAATCACTTTAAAGCATACGGAGATAATTATATTGATGAAAATGATAGCTGGGATGAAGAAATGCGTCGTCGGCTTGCTTGTCAGAAACTGGAGAACTATATTTCTACCACTCTACAGGATAAAAAAGTGATTGTCTTGGGCGATTTGAATGACCAGATTGCCGAACCGGATGACTATAATGTTTTCCTTAGTTTTTTGCATAAACCGGAAGAATATTACTTTGCTGATATGCCGATTGCTCTTTCACCAACTTATTCTACTGTTTCTTATCCAATTTCGTTAAGCCATATTGACCATATTCTGATTACTAATGAACTTTTTTCGGATTTTGAAAATGCAGGAAGTTATTGTAGAACTATTTTGGCAGAGAACTGGATGCTGAGCTGGAATACTTATTCTTCTACAATTTCTGATCATAGACCTGTAGGTATTCGTATTTCCCAATAGCAATAAGGATGAAACAGATTATACTGATTTATACGGATTTGGGATTTTTGCTTTTTACAGCTAAGGAGTCATTTGTAAGATAGGAGTTATTAGTCCTCTTTGCCATATTGGTTGGAAGGTAGGAGCAAATTTATTTCAACAGTAATGACACCTCACATCATTCATCATTTTTCATTTTTATTTCATTAAGCACTTTTGCCAAGTAGCATTACGGACTCATTGCTCACCCAATACGGATGCCATCCGTAATGGGTGAGCAATGAGTAAGCAATGCAATTAGGGATCATTCACTCAAATTTAAACTGCGTGACTTAAAGCCGTATCCCAAAACATCATACACATCCATAATAATCATAAAGGCATCAGGATCAGCATCTTTTACAATATCCGTCAGCAAAGGCACCTGACGACGGTTTAATACGACAAAAAGTATTTTAATATCTCTCTGATGATAACCGCTAACTCCATTCAGATAGGTTACTCCGCGTTCCAGTTTTGTAAAAATATCATTCCGAATATCTTCTGTGGCATCGGAAATGATATAAGCGCCTTTAATGTAAGGAAGACCTTCACTCACCAAATCGGTTATTTTTACTGTAATAAAGAGGTTTACATAACCCCAGATAAGTAATTTGGGGGATTTGAATATAATCGCTACAAGTAGGATAATACCTGTTTCTACAATATAATAGCCGGTCCCAATTGATAAATTTGCCTTTTGTTTTATTAGGGCTACAGGAATATCTGTTCCTCCGGTTGACCCTCTAAATCGGAAAATAAGTCCTAAGCCGATACCCAAAAGAACACTACCGGCAATAGCACTAAGGAGAATATCTTCAGGACCCAACATAGCGTAAATCCGGCGTCCATTCAAGATATGAGTATAGGGCTTCAGGTCGGCAATAATTCCCATTTTATGAAGAGCAGGAAAACTAAGTAAATCAGTCATTACAGAGCTGACAACCATTCCATATAAACTTTTACTGCCGAATGATTTACCGATAAAGATAAAACTGATTATAAACAATGGAATATTGATCAGAATCATAGACACACCATTCGGTATGCCAATAAAATAATACAAAATTTGAGATAAACCACCTACTCCTCCAGGAGCCATATTATAGGGCAATAAAAACCAGGAATAACCCATAGCGAAAAAAATGGAGGCAAAGATAATTCCCACAAGGCGTCCTATTTCTCTTTGCAGATATTGTTTTTTAGTAATCTTTGGCATTTTTTGTCTCTCCTAAATTCTTGACTAAAACATCATCACTAAATCTTTGGTTTAGGTAAAAATAAATTTATAAATCTCCCTTAATTGAGGGAATAACAGGAAATAACAGATGATTTTAGACATTCGCGTAAACGGAACAAAACACACACTGCTGGAGCTAAATAAACCTTCTCCACTTTCAGAAATAATAAAAAAAACGAATATAGATAAAACCTGTATCTTAGCCACTAAAATAAATCATCGGGAATATGTCAATGAAGATTACACTCCAGACAGAGAAACCCTTATTGATTTTATTACTTATCTTCATCCTGAGGGCTATAGAATTTATCAGGATAGTGCCATTTTTATTATGGCTAAGGCATTGCATACATTGATGGGAACAGAACATTCTCTGGTAGTGGAACACTCTATTGCCGACGGTGTTTTCTGTGAGGTCTTCAACACGCAAAATTTTACAGAAGCGGATTGCAACCGTCTGAAAACAGCAATGCAGAATATTGTGGAAAGTGATATTCCCATAGAAAAAATTTTGGTGAAGACAGATGAAGCATTGGATATTTTTAGTGCTATGGGTCGTAAAGATGTGCTAAAGAATTTGAAATATCACTATCAGGAAAATGTAGAAATTTATCGTTGCGGAAAATATTACGATTGTTTCATCCATCCTTTGGTGGAAAGAACAGGGAAGATAAAGACCTTTGATATTGTTTATCGCTCTCCTGGCTTTATTTTACGCTTTCCTGGTCGGGATGAAAAAATGGAACTTAAACCCTTTAAACTTCCTCATAAACTCTTTGCCCTTCATCAGGAACATGATAAATGGCTGGATATTTTACGGGTGCACAACATTATAGATATCAATAAACTGATAGATAATTACGAAATTTCTGAATTTATTCAGGTGGAAGAGGCATTGCACGAGAAAAAAATAGCAGAAATTGCTGCTGATATTGTAACTAAACAAAATGTAAAACTTATTTTAATTGCGGGTCCTTCTTCTTCAGGGAAAACCACCTTTGCCAAAAGATTGGGAGTTCAACTTCAGGCATGTAAAGCCAAACCGGTAGTTATTGGAATGGATGATTACTTTTTACCCCGGGATAAGACCCCCCGTAAACCGAATGGTGAATATGATTTTGAGTCCATATATGCTATGGATTTGGAATATTTGAATCTGCAAATGAACCAATTGCTGGAAGGTGAACAAATTGAATTACCGCGCTATGATTTTACCAGAGGTGTTCGTCGACACAGTAATAATTTTGTAAAACTTGCTTCTAACAGCATAATTATTATGGAAGGTATTCACGGTTTGAATGAGACATTAACTGCTTCCATTCCTGCTAGCAGAAAAGTGAAAATTTATGTTAGCGCTCTTAATCAGTTGAATATAGATAATCATAATCGGATTTCTACAACAGATTGCCGATTGCTGCGGAGAATTATTCGCGACCATCGTTATAGAGGTTATAGCGCTGAAGAAACACTAATGCGCTGGCAGGATGTTCGCGAAGGAGAAGATAAAAACATTTTTCCCTATCAGGAAAATGCGGATTATATGTTCAACAGCAATTTAACTTACGAAATTGGTGTAATTCGTAAACACGCCTGGAAATTACTGTTAGGGGTCTCTCCTTCTTCTTCTGCCTATATGGAAGCCAAGCGTCTTTCTGGTTTAATTGCTAAGTGTAAAGATATTGCTGATTCCCTGGTGCCCTATAATTCAATTATCAGAGAATTTACAGACGGCAGTATCTTCCGTTATTGAGGTTATAAAGTGCCTAATATTCATATTCTGGCAGAAGATGTCCGCAATAAAATTGCTGCCGGTGAAGTAATTGAACGTCCTGCTTCAGTAGTTAAAGAACTGGTAGAAAATGCTATTGATGCCGGTGCTGATAATATTATTGTAGCTATAGAAAACGGAGGCAAAGACCTAATCAGAGTAATAGATAACGGTTGTGGAATGAATGCTGATGATGCAATGCTGGCTTTTGAACGCCATTCTACCAGCAAAATTAAAAGAGTGGAAGATATTATACATATCAGTTCTCTAGGTTTTAGAGGTGAAGCGCTGCCTTCAATTGCTTCTGTTTCTAAACTACATTTGGTTACACGCACCGCGGAAGAAGAAATGGCTACAATTGTAGAATATGCTAACGGCAAATTAATTAATGTTACTAAAACCGCGGCTAATACAGGAACTGCTGTAACTGTGCGGGGATTATTCAAAGACCTTCCGGCAAGAAGGAAATTTTTAAAAACAGCTCAAGTGGAAGCCAGACACATTCTTAAATACATTCATTATCAAGCATTGGTGTATCCTCAAATAAGTTTTCGGTTGGTGATAGAGGATAAAGAAAAGCTAAATTATATTGCTTGTGCAGAGAGAAAACAGCGCATTGAAGAGGTATTTGGCGGAGGTTTTTTTGAAGATGATATAATTCCTATTGAGGGTAAATATTCCGATTACTCTATAAGCGGTTATATTTTTGGCTTAGAAGATAGATCTGATAAACTGATTGATGCTCAATACACTTTTATTAACGGACGCTATATCTTTGATAAAACCGTGCGGCACAGTATTAAATCCGCCTACGAACCCTTTATCTTAAAGACCCGGGCTTGGCAAAAAGGAACTACTCCTCCCTATATCCTTTTTTTGGAAATTCCTCCTGAACAAATTGATGTGAATGTTCATCCCGCAAAACTGGAAGTGCGTTTTAGAGAAAACAACTTGGTGCATTCCTTGGTTTATGAAACACTTTCCCAAGCGCTACGGGAGTATGAAGAACGAAAATTTGCCAGTGCGCGCAGAAAATTTCAAGGTGCAGACCAAGGAGAAAAAGCTACTTCTTTAGAACGCGAGATCTTTGTTAAAAATATAGAAATGCCGCGGTTTTCTACCTATAAAAAAGAATTCGGAGAACTCTATCAAGACGATATTTTCCCTAGTGCACAAAATCCTTCTGCCGCAAAAGATATTCCTACTTTTAACCCTGCCCAAGAAGAAAATGAACTGCAAGAAATTTTTTCGGATCAGCCCAACGATAAGCTAAAATATGATATCCTCCTGAAAAATGAAGAGGACTATATCAATCCCTGGCAGTTTCATAATACCTATATTTTTATCCAAGTTGAAGATGGATTAGTTATAATAGACCAGCATGCTGCTCACGAAAGAATAATTTATGAGAAATTAATTCAACGCAGCGAAGGAGCTCCAGCTGTTCGCCAAAAAATTATTATTCCCTTGGTGATTGACATTCCGCCCTATATTTCTTCCGAGATTAAAGACCTGGTAGAAAAGAATTTGGAACTGTTGGAAAAAATTGGTTTTAAACTTAAACAATTTAGTGGAAACTCCATTGTTATAGAAGAAATACCGGCTGAACTGACTGATTTTGCAGGCGGTCAGGTCTTTATTGAAATTTTAAAACAACTGGAACAGGAAATGGAAATTACGGCTGATTTTAGAGAATGCTTGGCTAAGTCAATTGCTTGTAAAGCAGCTATTAAAGCCAATCATAAGCTTACTCGTAAAGAAATGCTGAATTTAATTAATCAACTCTTTGCTTGTCAGACACCCTATTTCTGTCCTCATGGCAGACCTCTAATTCTAAAAATTCCGGTAATTGACTTTGAGAAGAAATTCAAACGCACTTTATGATTCCTGTAATCACAATTGAAGGAGCAACTGCTTCCGGAAAATCCGCTTTAGCTATTGCTTTGGCAGAAGCACTGAACACAGAAATCATTTCTGCCGATTCGCGTCAGGTCTATCGCTATATGGATATTGGAACTGCTAAAATTACTAAGGAAGAACAAAAAAGAGTTAAACACCATTTAATTGATATCATCAATCCCAATGAAAGTTATAATGCTGGTGCTTTTGTTAAAGACGCTTCTATTATAATAGAAAAACTATATTCCGAGGGTAAAATTCCTCTTATCTGCGGAGGCACAGGTTTATATGTAAAATCATTATTGAAAGGGTTGTTTTCGCTTCCCCCTTTGCCCAAAGAAATTAGACAGAATTTGAAACAACGACTAGAGAAAGAAGGACCTGCAGTTTTATATGCGGAATTGCTGAAATTAGACCCTTTGTTTGCTGATAAAATAAGCGAAAATGATACACAACGCATCTTACGTGGCTTGGAAGTTGCTTTGGGAACTGGAATTCCCCTTTCTGAACATTGGCAAAAACAACAGCTTAGTTGTAAATATAACGCTTTCCGTATATTAATAGATATTCCTCGTCCGGAACTATACAAGCGAATTAATCTGAGAATGGAAAAAATGCTGGCTCAGGGCTTACTGGATGAAATAGAGAAACTTCTGGCTTGGGGTTATGAGGAAAATTCTCCCGGTCTCAACTGCCTTGGCTATAAAGAATTTCTGCCCTATTTGCAAAAAAAAGCAGAACTAAAAGATTGTGTCCTTATGGCAACTCAACATCAACGCAATTATGCTAAAAGACAGATCACCTGGTATCGGAAATGCTCTTTTGATTTAGTAATTTCCCCTTCCGGAATAACGATGCCCCCATCGTTTAAAAATAACCGGAAAAACGATTTCCCCGTCGTTTTTTGGGTTGATAAGGCAATCAACCCTCCCGTTTTTTTGATTTGCCAACCGCCTCCTCTTTGATTATATTATAACTAGTAATTTTATGGACGAAGGATGGTCCAAAACTGAGGTGGCAAATGCAAATAGTAGCTAAAGTGTTTGAATTAGAAATTAGTGAGCAAGAATTGGAACGCGAATGTGCTAAAGTAAGTTTGGCAGAACGCGAAAAATGTCAGGTAAGTGCTCTTAAACGCTTGATAGATAGATGCTTATTATATCATCAAGCGGTAGAAAGTGGCATAAAAATCAGCGATAGGGAATATGAATATGCTATTTGGGAATTTCTGGATGAAGAAGATCCTTTAAAACTCTGGAGCTCTTCATTAGAAGAACTTACGCCCCAGGAAATGGAAAAACTCTTGAAACAGCGTTTGATGATTAACAAATATATCAATTCTGTCTGCCCCCAAAATATTCCTATCACCAATGCTAAAATAGAAGAATTTTACGCTGAACAAAAAGAATTTTTCCTAAAACCTGAACAAGTACGCTGTTCTCATATTCTTATTCATAACGATAATGAAGAGGCAAAAGCCAAAGCAGAAAAAATTCGCCAGGAAATTCATAATGCAGAGGATTTTACTTACTTTTGCCAAAAGTATTCCGAATGCCCAAGTAACTCTATTTGTGGTGATTTAGGATGGTTTCCCCGGGGCAAAATGATTCCCGAAATTGAAGAAGTGGCTTTTTCTCTTAATGTGGGTGAAATCAGCCAACCTTTTCGGTCTCCTTATGGTTATCACATTTTGATGAAAACCGGATATAAGGAAAAGGACTACATACCTTTTGAAGATATAAAGGATTCTCTTTCTGCCCGCTTACAACAAATTGAAAGAGAATACAGATTGCTGAGGCATTTAGCTGAACTTCGCAAACAATATGCTTCCCAAATTGTTATCTATAATGCCGATTATTTGCTCCCAATGAAGAATATGGAATAAAGCCAGAAATCCTGTCCTATAAAATGTCCTTCTCAATAAAGGGGGATTAACCAGTGTTCAACCTTTATATAACCGGTAACATTATAAAATATAAAACTTATTATGATAAAGAAATTACAGGATAAATGGCGATGGTATAAGAGAAAAATACTAACATACTTTTCAGGCATTCCATAAAAAAGTTCCGTAGGAACGACACATATTAACGACGGTTTTTAAACCGGTGAATAAGATGCCAGGATGATGTAATAACTCATAACATAAGAAAAAGTTCCGTAGGAACGACACGTACTAACGACGGTTTTCAAACCGGCGAATAAGATGCCAGGATGATGTAATAACTCATAACATGAGAAAAAGTTCCGTAGGAACGACACATACTAACGACGGTTTTCAAACCGGCGAAAATGAAGAATCGGAAGGTTTACGTCCCTATCAGCCATAACAAACGACGAGGATGTCGTTTTTCCAGTGGGCTAATACAGTCCAGGGTGAAATAAAAGCCCCGACACAAAATATGGGAATACCAACCATAATTTTAGCTTGACAAGAATATAAACCTTTTTTATAATAAATTTGCATAGAATTATAGAGAGGAAATTTTTATGATATATGTCTTTGATTATATGGTTAGTAAAGGATAATATGAAAATCCGTTATTTAATTGTCAGGTGGACTGATGTTCTGCTCGAACCAAGGGATATTCCCAAGCTGAGAGGTTTCTTTGTAAATCAGTTTCCCGAAGACCATATTTTTCATAATCACCTACCTGGATTTGGCTATAACTATAAAGCTCCTCAAATTCAATATCGGATTATAGAAAAACATCCTGCTCTGCTGGCTATTAATGAAGGTATAAACATCATCAAAAAGATCTTTCTGGAAGTGGATAAACTGGAAATTAACGGAAAAACCCTTGTTTCCAACGAAAGAGAAATTTCCCTGAAAGAAGATGACTTTGGCTTAACTGAGGACTATTACACTTACTTTTTTGCCTCTCCTTGGATGGCACTAAACCAGGAAAACTATCAAGAGTATAATAAAATGAATACTTTTCAGCGTAATCAAAGATTAAAAACCATCCTGAAAAATAACCTCAAAACCCTTTCTAAAGCATTTAACTATTGGATTCCGGATGTGGATAAACTAAATGTTGATGGCTGGTTTAAGCCCCTGGAAGTAAATTTCCACAATCAACCAATGCAATGCTTTACAGGCGACTTTACAACTAATTTCCTGATCCCCGAATTCCTTGGCCTCGGAAAACAAAGTGCTCGTGGCTTTGGTGTAGTAAGAAAAAGAAAGGAGGGAAAATATGTTTGAAAGTTTAAGAAAAATAGGTATGATGGAATGTACAAAGTTAGGGAACACACCGGAACAGATTATTTTAGAAAACAATGTTAAGAATTCAAAGATTAACAATGTAATTGAGTTACATATAAAGAATGAAGGAAACGAGACAAATATTGAAGTTAAAATTGCTCCTCTTGATACAAACAATCTAAGTAAATATGGAGCTTATCAGAAAAATACTAATGGAGTTAATATACTATATTATGAGATAGTTAGTAAAAAAGATTTTCAGCGAAAAAAGGATAAAGCAGAATCAGAAAAAATATGTGACCTTATCCGAACTAAATTTATAAATGTAGAAATTGACCATCCTATTAAGGAAATTCTTACTAACAATAAAGAGGATATAATTCGAAAGTTATTAGCTTTTAAAGAAGAACTAGATAAAGAAACTAAATATTTACTTACCCTTGTTTATAATGGACATTATGTATATGAAATTGAGGAATTTAAGAATAAAATAAAAGAAATGACAAGTAAGAAAAATTACTCTAAGTCCAAGGAAGAATCAAGGTACAAAGGAAATTGTGTTTTTTGTCACGAACAAAAGGATCTTGTAGGGTTGCTAAATCTTGATGATAGATTTATGTTCTTTAACTATGGTGTGCCAATATTTGCCAGAGGATTTTCTATAGCAAATGCTTATAAAGATACTGCTATATGTAATGAATGTGCAGAATATATAAATCTGGGTAGTAGAATTATTGCTCAGTCAACAAATACCGTTTTCAACAAAATTAAAAAGAATAATAAAACTGATATCGTTCTTTATATCGTTGTTCCAAGGTTTTTGTCTCCGAGTGAAAATGAGATTAATACAGCTTATGAAAAAACAATCAAAGCATATTTAGAAGAAAGGAAAAATATGGATGGGCAAAAAAATAAGGTTACTGGAAAGGACATAATTTTAGGTAACCTTGAAGATAGAATTGCTCAACAAAAAAATGTAATGAGTTTTGATTTTATTTATTACTCCCCAAATCAAAGAAAAATCAATATAAATTATCAGATAAGAGAAGTTTTCCCTTCCAGATTGAATTCACTTATACAAATAGCAAGAGATGTCCAAGATGATCATCAAACAAGATGCAAAACTAATAATTATACCTTCAAACCATTATCAGAACTTAAGAAATTAGTATCTAATTACATTGTAGTAAATAAAGATAAATCTGTTAAAGAAATTAAGCAATCTGATAATTGGTATAATGAGTATTTTGACATTCAAAACGCTTTGTACACTGGAATTAGCTATAATTACAATTCTTTTATCAAAGTTCTAAATAGGTATATGCAAAGCTTCATAGAAAACTATGCTATAATTGAATATTCTTTTAGAGCATTTAATACAGGTTTTGACTTATACCTGTATTTGCTTAAAACTAAAACAATTACTAATAAGGAGAAAAAAATGGATTATTCAAAAACAAAAGAAGAATTTAAAAAGTGGCATGGTATCTCTATACCATTTACAACCGGTAATAATGAAAAGTTTGTAGAATATATGAAAAAGTTAGGTTCTATAACTGATCAATTCTTTAATTACTGGGAAAATTACTCCGATATGTATAAAAACGAATTAGACATCTTTACTTTTTGTATGGGTAATTTAGCTTATCAAGTTCGTTATGCTCGGAGGCAGAAAGGTAGTTTTATTGATGATTGGCTATCCAATATATCTACTAATATGCGGAAAATGGATTATCTCTTGTCTCGTTCTATAGAATCATTAACTATAGAAAATTGTTTAGATAAGCCCTTCGTTAAAATACCTCTTGCTTTGGCTTCGTTCTTTTCCGACAAATGTAATAAAGATGATATATCTGCTATAGGATATGAACATATTTTCCCCTTTGTATCTGGATTTATGTTTAGAACTGAAGCAGACGAAGAACAATTGGTAGAAGAACCGGAGTCAGAAGAAGAACAACAAATTTTAGAAGAAAATAATTAAATAAGGAGATAAAAATGAATAACACAAAGAGAATTGCTATTTATTTCGCTTATGAAGGCAGGAATAATAATCCCAATGGTGATCCTGCCAGCGAAAACAGACCCAGAGTTTATAATCAAAGCAATGTATATGTAACAGATGTCTCTTCTAAAAGAGACGACAGAGATTATTTAAATCAACTATTTCCAGATGCAATATTCCTAAAACAACAGTTAAATGAAGATGGAAGTGCTAAGCAGATGGATGATTTAATAACAGATGCTCTTAAAAACAAAAATATTTCAACCCATAAGGATAAGGCTAAGTATATTATTAACAGGTTTATTGATATTAAATACTTTGGTGCAACCTTAACTGGAAAAACCAAAGATGCACCAAAAAGTAACCAAGGGAAAGAAGAGAGTTCTGGACAAGCACCAATAGTTAATAGCGGAGATGACAATAAAAAGATAGACAAAACTGAAACAATTAAAGAAAGTATATGCGGCCCAATTCAAAAGACCTTTGGTATGTCTTTAAATTATCCGGAAATTATACCTGTAAAAATAACTACAGTTCTGGCAACAAGAGCTCAAAGTAGTGCAACAGGTTCAATGGGAACAAAATATATTTGTGATTATTATCACATACATTATGACATTATAATCAATCCTTATTCTTTACAAGAATGGGATTCACAATTAACCAAGGATGATATTAAGGTCTTTGAAGCTGTTCAATGGTTTTCTATAAAGAATGATATTACTCATTCCAAGATTAACAGAGAGCCAATAATAATGCTGGAAATAATTTTTAAAGATCCGGATTATTACTTCCTCCCTTCCAATTATGTAACTGCTGAAAACCCTAAAGGAAAGAACTATAATGAAATAAATGTAAAATACGATAACCTTATCAATCAAATAAACTCCAATGCTGACCATATTGAGAAATTAAGATATATATGCAATCCTGTATATGCAAAGGTGATTGAGGATAATTTGATCAATAAAATAAATTATAATAGCACTGATAAAGGGAAAAAAGATAGTATTGCTATAGAAAAAATAGAGGTAATTAGCCGTGATGAAATAGTTAAACATCTGGAAACTTATAAGAACTATACTCCATAATATGGTATAATAAGATGAAGATATTGCAGATACCACTAAAAGCTAAAATTGGTCATTTTAAAGTAAATTATACTACTGCTTCCAAGTTATCTTATGATATACCTACTTTTACAGTAATTGAAGGAATTATTGGAGCAATTATGGGATGGAATAGATCTGATTATAGATATAAGATTAAAAGAGATAGTGCAAAATTCGGAATTATTATAAGAAGTCCTATCCAAAAAGCTATCTATGCTATTAATGCACCTAATGAACTTATTACACCAATGAGTTTATTTTCAGATAAAAAGAAATCTGCTTCCGCTATAAAAGATAGAACTCAACTCTATACTGAATTACTTATTGATCCTGCGTATACAATTCTATTTTCTCATAATGATGAAAACCTTTACCGGGAAGTTAAATCCCAAGTTTTAGCCAAAAAAAGTGTATATAATATTTATTTGGGAAGTGCATTTTGTATAGCTGAATATGATGGTGAACCGGAAGAAATTGAAATAGAAAAAGTCAAGATAACCAAATCAGAAGTTATTTCTGTGATAGATTTAAACTATGTAAAAGAAGACATTAATTGGGATGCTAACACTAAAATGATTACCGATAATATTCCTTATCTAAAGGATCCTGATTTAACAATAAGAAAATATAAACAGGTGATTTATAATCCCTTAGCAGAGCCCATTAATTGTTCAGGTGATTTTTACCACTATAAAGATAACAAATATATTTACTTATTTGAAGGTTCTGAATAGTAAAAATGGTATATTCCCATAATTATCCGGAAACCGGTTCTAAAAAAGAACTAACTGTTCATCTAAATGAAGTTTACACCGGTATGATGTCTATTATTAATTCAGCATCGGAATTAGAATTAATGAAAGGTATAGATAATCTCAATTATATTGTTAAACTTATTGCTTATCTACATGATATAGGTAAAGCAACTTCTTTTTTCCAAAAAAAGCTCTTAAATGAGCCACTTAAACAAAATGAATTATGCTATACAAAACATTCATTATTAGGTGCAGTTTTAGGTTTTTATCTCACTGAACAGCTTGGTTTTAATTCTATAACGAGCAATATTGTTTACAGAATTATACATTCACATCATTCCAGCTTTCATAAAAACAAAGACCTTCTTCGTTTAGATAATAATCAATTATCAATTTTAAGAACTCAGTATAATGATATTATTAACAACAAAGAATCTCAAGAGATCATACATTTCATTTCAGAAAATATAAATAGCCCTTTACCCGACATAAAGGAATTTAATGAATTAACACAAGAAACAGGGATTGTAGCAAATGAGCTTATTACTTGCTTAACTATAAATGAATTTGGTGCAAACAATAATGAAACGGATTATTACAGCTGGTTATATTTCTTTCTCCTCTCGGCATTAAATAGAGCGGATAAGTACAGTGCTTCTTTTAATTCAGCTTATGATATGGAAAAAGCATATCAGACAGTTTTCTCAAAATCCCTATCTCCAAGTTTTATAGAAGATCATTTGGCAAACAAGAAGAATAATTCAAAAACACCTACATCTCCAATTATTTCTTCTTTACGGGATGATTTCTTTTTAAAAGTTAAAGCTAATGCAACTGCTGCTAACTTAGATCATCATCTTTATTCTATTTATGCCCCAACCGGTATTGGGAAAACCTTGTCTTTATTAAATGCAGCTATCATAATGCAGAATAGGTTACGGGAGGATAAAAAGCAGAATTACAAAATTATCTATGGTCTTCCTTTTTTATCTATAATAGATCAGGTTTCAGATGATATAACAGAAATTTTACAGTTAGCTAAATATGACATTAATTGGAATATCTTTCAGGAATACCATCATCTGTCTACTCCCATGGTTTCTTCTGAAGAAAAAGAGGAAGAACAATATAGACAGGATCAAATTCAATTATTAAGTTCATTTTGGGATAGTCAGATAATACTAACAACTTTTGTGTCTCTGCTGGAAACAATCTCAGATTCCAGACAAAGCATCAAGTTAGCTTCTCTCGCAAGTTCTATTATCATAATTGATGAAGTTCAATCTGTTGATGCCGGTTTATATGAATATGTGAAATGGTTTATTCTGCATTTAACAAAATACTTAGGAAGTTATGTTATTATTTCTTCAGCAACAATGCCGGATTGTTTTAGGGGCGATGAGTTTAATAGCTTAATTGGTGATCAGAATGCAATAGAAGAGCCTTTCAGAAAGTTAAACAGATACAAAATTTATAAACCGATTGAATACAACTTTGACCAGTTTACTAGTTATGTTATGCAGTTTATTAAAAAACAACCGGATAAATATTATTTAATTGTTGCCAATACTAGAAAAATGGCTTATAAACTTGCAAAATGGTTTAATGAGAGAAATTATGATATCTGTTTCCTTTCCACTTTAGTTATACCCTATCAAAGAAAAGCAAGAATAAAAGATATAAGGGATGGGATCAAACCTCATATTATAGTTTCAACACAGTTAATTGAGGCAGGTGTTGATATGAGTGTTGATTATATTTTCAGGTTTCTTGCTCCTCTTGACAATATTATTCAAACAGCAGGTAGAACTAATAGACATTATGAAAGCGAAAGTTGTTCTGGAACAGTTAATCTGATAGATATGTGCTATGACAATAATAAAAAAGATTATAACTTAATTTATGTTAGTAATAGTAAGAGATCTCAAGGCGACATAAAGATGAGCAATACAATTAAGATATTAAATGAAAAAGATATATATTGTGAAAAGGAAATATTTGATTTAAGTAGTGAATATTTCAAGAATCTTTCCACTGTTAATTATTGGGAAACCGCCCATAATAAATTAAAAGATCATCAATGGAATGATTTTGGGAATGAAATTAGGATTATAAACAACGAATTGGAGACAGTTAGTATAGTAATAGATCATAGGGATTGGTCTGAAAAAGTTTCCTCTCTTTGGGAAAAACATAACGAGCTAATAAATAAGCTAAATAAATATGATGGAGATATTTATTCTTTAAAGGCTGAGCTTAAAGATAATTTACGCCAGCTTTCTAATTATATGCTGAATATCTATTTAACAGATACAGAAAATCTTATTGAATTTGATAAAAATAAGGAAAGTATTCAACTAATTAGGGAACAGTATGATTCCAAATTAGGTCTAAATATTTTCGGGAAAGAATCAATAAATTGTTTTTAGATTATGGAAGTCCATTTAAATACCTACGGCAGTTACTTACGCAAAAAAGATGAGATGTTTGAATTAAGTATTGAGGATAAAAAAACCAAGCTCTCTCCGGAAAAGATATCTTCCATTGTAATTTCCAATGCTGCAATTATTACTACAGATGCTATTCAATTAGCGATGGATTATAATATTGATATTGTTTTTCTGGATAAATATGGTAATCCTTATGGCAGGATTTGGTTTCCCAAAATTGGTAGTACTGTTTTAATAAGAAGAAAGCAGCTGGAAATGTTATCTGATAATGTAGGTTTACAATTTATTAAAAATTGGGTTGCCATTAAAATAATGAATCAGTATCGTTTTGTACAGCGTTTACTTTCCAAGCGAGATTGTAATAAAAGTATCTTTCAAACCCGGATGCAAAATATGCAGGAAGCAGCCATTTGTATAATGCAAGCAGAAGGCAAATTGGAAGAAGTTTCGGGTTCTTTTATGGGTTGGGAAGGAGGTGCGTCCAAAAATTACTTTTCTATTTTGGCAGAGCTTATTCCGGATGCCTATAAATTTTCGGGTAGAAGTTCGCGTCCCGCTAAAGATGCTTTTAATGCTATGCTGAATTATGGTTATGGTATGTTATATTCTAAAGTGGAGAGAGCTTTGATTATTGCTGGTCTTGATCCCTATCTGGGTCTTTTGCATAGTGATAATTACAATAAAAAGTCCTTTGTCTTTGATTTTATAGAGCCCTATCGTATTTTAGTGGATGAGCTAGTATTTTACATTTTTTCCAGGCATAAATTTTCCTCTGAGTTCATAGAACCCGTTCATCAAGGTGTTTTACTTAGCTCTGCAGGCAAAAAATTCCTGGCTCCTTTGTTATTAGAACATTTTGATGAGATTATTCGTTATCGTAATAAAAACCGTAAACGCATTGATATGCTTCAAACCGATGCTCATGCCTTTGCCAATTACTTAATTGATAAAAGGGAAAACTATTTGGAGACCTCTATAAACAGGAAATTACAGAATTTCCTAAATAGCAATTTTGAGGATAATGGAGATGAAGAATGTTAACTTGGGTTATGTATGATATCGTTAAGGACAAAACCAGGAATAAAGTTTCCAAATGCTGTGAACAAGCTGGAATTTATAGAGTTCAATATTCTGTTTTTTTAGGTGAAATGAGCCGTACCAAATGCAAAGAACTCAGCTGTCAGATAGAGGACTTAATCAATCCTGAAATTGATCGAGTTTATATTTTTCCAATGTGCAATGAGGATTTTAAAAGTTGTCAATTGCTTGGCCAGGCTTTTGATCCTGAGCTTATAACAAATGAAATAAAGGCATTTTTCTTGTGAATGATTTACAGTTTATCACTCCTTCCGAAGTGATGGAATATCTCTTCTGCCCTCGTTTCGTTTATTATATGAACATAATGAAAATTGAACAGCATGAACATAGAAAAACCCTCGTAAATAAAGGCAGAGATATTCATAAATTGAAAATGGTGCAAAATAAGGACTATCTTCGTAAAAAAGCAGGCGCTATTGATAAACTTACAGATGTTTATCTTTCCTCTGATAAACTTAAACTGGTAGGAAAGGTTGATGAGGTGCTTTTTCTTGTAGACGGCAGTGCTGCTCCTCTGGATTATAAATATGCTTTTTGGGAAAATAAGGTCTATAAAACCCTTAAATATCAACAAATCCTTTATTCACTGCTGATTATGGATAACTTTCAGGTCCCTGTTAATAAAGCATTTATCGTCTATACCCGATCTCAAAACCACTTGGAAGAATTAAATATTACACAAAAAATGCAAGATAACGCTAAACTAATTCTTGACGAGATTTTTATGATAATTAATAGGGAATTGTATCCTAAACCTGCAAAGGCAAAAAGAAAATGCCTGGACTGCACTTATCGGAATTTATGCTCTTCTTGAAAAAGAAAAAGCAAATTACTTTTTTAACCTATTGGTTTTTTAATAGAGTGTTATTGTGTGGCTATGGTTATCATTACGAACTTGATGAGGAATCCACTTAAAGAGAATTATATTAGTATATATTTCTGAATACTCAGGAATGAGATTTTGATAGAGATAACGGAATTATTATTCTTACTTGTATAAATACTGTTGATCTAAATTCTGGTAGGAATTTATTGCTTAGTCAGTTACTTTTTCGCTCTTTTATAGATTTATAGAGTGTTTGTGCCGGCCCAAGATAGTCTTTCAGCTCTTTCTGGAACTGATTTTGTGTCAAAACTATCAGTTTTGATCTTCTGAAAAACTAGTTTAACTATACTATTTGTGAGGCACTTATATTAGAAGATGTGTTTTTACTCTACTATCCATTAAAACAAGGATTGAAACTGTCACCTGTAATGACAGACGAGCCGATGTTGGAGATGGTTTTTACTCTACTATCCATTAAAACAAGGATTGAAACTTTTTTACTGGCATCAATTTCAGACACTCTTTGCTCGTGTTTTTACTCTACTATCCATTAAAACAAGGATTGAAACTCGATCTACAGACACTACGGGATCAGTGTCAGGATTAGTTTTTACTCTACTATCCATTAAAACAAGGATTGAAACGTTAATACTCCGCCATTATCATTTTCCGTTGTTTCAGGTTTTTACTCTACTATCCATTAAAACAAGGATTGAAACATATGATGACATTATTGTATGCCGCCACCATTATTGTTTTTACTCTACTATCCATTAAAACAAGGATTGAAACAGTAGAGGTGAGCGAACTCTTGCCGTAGCAAAATATGTTTTTACTCTACTATCCATTAAAACAAGGATTGAAACTGGCAGTAATCAAGGCATACCACATATTGTGTGAACTGTTTTTACTCTACTATCCATTAAAACAAGGATTGAAACAATTGGGAAAAATCTCCCGTTCCGAATGGCGTGAACTGGTTTTTACTCTACTATCCATTAAAACAAGGATTGAAACTTACATCACCAGTAGTAGTCATTGCAGTAGCACTATTGTTTTTACTCTACTATCCATTAAAACAAGGATTGAAACGATAGTTCCATTATTGTCCTCATATTCTACTGTTTCGTTTTTACTCTACTATCCATTAAAACAAGGATTGAAACCTGCACCAAACGGGAGGTTATCATCTTCCCAAGCGGTTTTTACTCTACTATCCATTAAAACAAGGATTGAAACTAGCTTAATAAAATGGGAACTGGAATATCCACTTACAGTTTTTACTCTACTATCCATTAAAACAAGGATTGAAACTAGCAGCGATTACCCAGATTGATGGTGGACATTTGCCGTTTTTACTCTACTATCCATTAAAACAAGGATTGAAACCACAAGCAGAATACAGAAAAATTGATAGAGAATATGTTTTTACTCTACTATCCATTAAAACAAGGATTGAAACATCATTTTAATCTCCTTACGGATTAACTTCAAAAAGTGTTTTTACTCTACTATCCATTAAAACAAGGATTGAAACGCTCTTGATTATCAATCTTTTGCTACTCTCTGCACAGGTTTTTACTCTACTATCCATTAAAACAAGGATTGAAACAAACTGATTATGGAATTGATAAAATCATAAAAGAACGTTTTTACTCTACTATCCATTAAAACAAGGATTGAAACTAATGATGCAGCTAATACTGTTATTGATTTCTGCAGTTTTTACTCTACTATCCATTAAAACAAGGATTGAAACTGCCATCGCCAGAGGTGACTGTGAAGGTGGCTGGCGTTTTTACTCTACTATCCATTAAAACAAGGATTGAAACATCCGATGGATGATATTGGGATTGATAATCAATTAGGTTTTTACTCTACTATCCATTAAAACAAGGATTGAAACATATTAAATTATTACCATTATGGTCTATCAAATAATGTTTTTACTCTACTATCCATTAAAACAAGGATTGAAACAAATTAGTGGCGGGGCTATTACGCTTGTCACTACTGTTTTTACTCTACTATCCATTAAAACAAGGATTGAAACAGGTCGCAGCCCAGCAAAATCCGTGGTTTGAGTTCAGTTTTTACTCTACTATCCATTAAAACAAGGATTGAAACTCTCGCCTTCGATGACAGATGAGCCAAGGTTACGAAGGTTTTTACTCTACTATCCATTAAAACAAGGATTGAAACCACTAATTGATGGAGAGCAACCGGAACTATTATTCAGTTTTTACTCTACTATCCATTAAAACAAGGATTGAAACCCCATCTGGAGATTGTTTCCAGAGTTGAAAGAGTAGTTTTTACTCTACTATCCATTAAAACAAGGATTGAAACGTTAGGCGTGCATCAATATCTAATGATGTCAGTTCATGTTTTTACTCTACTATCCATTAAAACAAGGATTGAAACTGATCAATCACGCCTTGCATTGAAAGTTTCAATTGGGTTTTTACTCTACTATCCATTAAAACAAGGATTGAAACTTATACGCATAACTACCTCGCATTCATATATTTGGTTTTTACTCTACTATCCATTAAAACAAGGATTGAAACATCCGATGGATGATATTGGTGTTGATAAGCAATTATGTTTTTACTCTACTATCCATTAAAACAAGGATTGAAACAGTTGTAGTTGCAGAAGCCAATGCCAGTCCTTTATGTTTTTACTCTACTATCCATTAAAACAAGGATTGAAACTGGCAATGTCCCGAGCTTTGGCTATGAAAAGGCATTCGTTTTTACTCTACTATCCATTAAAACAAGGATTGAAACATCATTTTAATCTCCTTACGGATTAACTTCAAAAAGGTTTTTACTCTACTATCCATTAAAACAAGGATTGAAACTTAAACTATAAAGAATAGTATAGAATATGGCTACAAGGTTTTTACTCTACTATCCATTAAAACAAGGATTGAAACAGTAAATCATTTTCCTTGTTTTGTAGTTCTGTGACTGTTTTTACTCTACTATCCATTAAAACAAGGATTGAAACGCTCTTGATTATCAATCTTTTGCTACTCTCTGCACAGGTTTTTACTCTACTATCCATTAAAACAAGGATTGAAACTATCATCCCAAATTCCACTCCAACCATTATAAGGAGTTTTTACTCTACTATCCATTAAAACAAGGATTGAAACCCAAACCCATAATACTTTTATCCAGCGATTTTACGTTTTTACTCTACTATCCATTAAAACAAGGATTGAAACTTCCCATCACTGGTATCGGAAATATGCAGAAAATCTCGTTTTTACTCTACTATCCATTAAAACAAGGATTGAAACATCCAGCATTGCTTGCCCTGAAGTTGGGTGAGTAGGTTTTTACTCTACTATCCATTAAAACAAGGATTGAAACTAGTATCAAAAGCTAAAGTAGTCTTTCCAAAATCAATGTTTTTACTCTACTATCCATTAAAACAAGGATTGAAACAACTCAATCATCTTGTCACTCTGCCACTGGTAATTGTGTTTTTACTCTACTATCCATTAAAACAAGGATTGAAACGGTCTCGGGACTTTCAACCAAATGCACCAGATGAAGGTTTTTACTCTACTATCCATTAAAACAAGGATTGAAACTGAACTTCAATTTGCAAGCGTGGCAGAAGATGCTATGTTTTTACTCTACTATCCATTAAAACAAGGATTGAAACCAGTCAGATGGGATGAATTTGACGGTGCTTCTCTGCGTGTTTTTACTCTACTATCCATTAAAACAAGGATTGAAACCACCGCCGTAACGCCAGGTATGCAAAAATAGAACATAGTTTTTACTCTACTATCCATTAAAACAAGGATTGAAACTTATTACTCAGAACGGTATCAATAAAATGAAAGAGGTTTTTACTCTACTATCCATTAAAACAAGGATTGAAACAAACAATACAAATAGATGGCTATAATTACATATTGAGTTTTTACTCTACTATCCATTAAAACAAGGATTGAAACTTGCCAGGCGTTAGATATAGCCACACCGAACCCGCAGAGTTTTTACTCTACTATCCATTAAAACAAGGATTGAAACTCCGATAAAGAGGGCTTGGTTGAATTGCCCAACGGGGTTTTTACTCTACTATCCATTAAAACAAGGATTGAAACATATGCAGTCTGGAACGCTAAAAATTGGTGCAGGCATGTTTTTACTCTACTATCCATTAAAACAAGGATTGAAACTCAGTAATTTCTGCATGTATATCAGCAGTCCTATCAAGGTTTTTACTCTACTATCCATTAAAACAAGGATTGAAACGTATGCAGTAGAAGCTCATCATCTGCAATTACTTGAGTTTTTACTCTACTATCCATTAAAACAAGGATTGAAACCATAAACTATGCAGAAATTGCCATCTATCACATCTGTTTTTACTCTACTATCCATTAAAACAAGGATTGAAACACATAGAGAATATTCCCGTGTCCGCAAGCAAGCGGTGTTTTTACTCTACTATCCATTAAAACAAGGATTGAAACATGTAAAAACCAAAACTATAACCTATTATATTTCCGGTTTTTACTCTACTATCCATTAAAACAAGGATTGAAACTCAGCTTGACGAGATAATTAAAATGGCAGATAATATTGTTTTTACTCTACTATCCATTAAAACAAGGATTGAAACGAATGATATCCGTTATAATATCTATAGCTATAACTTGTTTTTACTCTACTATCCATTAAAACAAGGATTGAAACAATATAATTCTCCCACCTCAATCTGCGTGCCATCTACCGTTTTTACTCTACTATCCATTAAAACAAGGATTGAAACATAGTGACCCGAGGATAAAGAAAGTTCTCGAGAATGTTTTTACTCTACTATCCATTAAAACAAGGATTGAAACCAAGTGGCTGCCTGCTTGAACGGGAGCGTCTTGCGTTGTTTTTACTCTACTATCCATTAAAACAAGGATTGAAACCTATTAAGAACGGTAATGAAGTGTTTCAGTATTACGTTTTTACTCTACTATCCATTAAAACAAGGATTGAAACGAATTACCAGTATTATACATACAGTTATGACTATAGTGTTTTTACTCTACTATCCATTAAAACAAGGATTGAAACTTGACATCAGTTACAACAATTTCTATATTGCTATCTGTTTTTACTCTACTATCCATTAAAACAAGGATTGAAACAATAAAAATAAGCTTAGCTGCCTACCAATGTTCGTGTTTTTACTCTACTATCCATTAAAACAAGGATTGAAACAATATAATTCTCCCACCTCAATCTGCGTGCCATCTGTTTTTACTCTACTATCCATTAAAACAAGGATTGAAACTGGCATACCAAATTGCGGATGGAAGGCAGGGATCAGCGTTTTTACTCTACTATCCATTAAAACAAGGATTGAAACATTCGCTCTTCTTTGTCCCGCGGTGTCCCTCCTATAAAGTTTTTACTCTACTATCCATTAAAACAAGGATTGAAACTTATCCCCAATAATTACCAAATCATCTGAATACCTGGTTTTTACTCTACTATCCATTAAAACAAGGATTGAAACCTATAATACTACAAGCGGTGGTAAGCGGGTGGTCGCGGTTTTTACTCTACTATCCATTAAAACAAGGATTGAAACATAATGTACACGCGCGTGAGGGGGTTCTTACCAAGGTTTTTACTCTACTATCCATTAAAACAAGGATTGAAACTACAATGTAGTTCCGCCAACCCATTCCTCGCCTTCGTTTTTACTCTACTATCCATTAAAACAAGGATTGAAACTCCAGGGCATTAAACCATGGATTAGATGGGCTATGTTTTTACTCTACTATCCATTAAAACAAGGATTGAAACGCTGATCGTAGCTGCTTACTCCCATCTCCTGCATATGTTTTTACTCTACTATCCATTAAAACAAGGATTGAAACCAATGTATAGCAAGATGATAGAAGAGATGGGCAAACAGTTTTTACTCTACTATCCATTAAAACAAGGATTGAAACGCAAAGAAGATGACTGGAGTGGCTTAGAGAGGGTGGGTTTTTACTCTACTATCCATTAAAACAAGGATTGAAACCTGTCTGTGGTGAATCAATGCTTCCTGTAATCCATGTTTTTACTCTACTATCCATTAAAACAAGGATTGAAACAAGGAAAATTATGAATAATAATACTTGGGGTCCCAGTTTTTACTCTACTATCCATTAAAACAAGGATTGAAACATTAGACGCAATTCAAAATCCCTCAATTCTTCTTGGAGTTTTTACTCTACTATCCATTAAAACAAGGATTGAAACTAATGAAACACTTAATACTTTTGTTGAAAACATTTTGTTTTTACTCTACTATCCATTAAAACAAGGATTGAAACATCATCCCATAAAGGCACTCCCATAATAATGATTAGTTTTTACTCTACTATCCATTAAAACAAGGATTGAAACCCTGATGGAAGATGTCCTCGGGGCCCTGCCACAAACGTTTTTACTCTACTATCCATTAAAACAAGGATTGAAACGTAGAATTTGATAAACGATTTAAATAATCACTATCAGTTTTTACTCTACTATCCATTAAAACAAGGATTGAAACAGCTTAAATGTCTTATATGGCTCTTTAATAGCGCCAGTTTTTACTCTACTATCCATTAAAACAAGGATTGAAACAAAAATTCTTTAAAACGAAAGAAGCGCTTACTGTTGTTTTTACTCTACTATCCATTAAAACAAGGATTGAAACTTAATCTCATGACAGCTTCTATACCGGCATTGGTATGGTTTTTACTCTACTATCCATTAAAACAAGGATTGAAACCTCGTATACTTTATTTGCTGTCAGAATTCTTGAAGGGTTTTTACTCTACTATCCATTAAAACAAGGATTGAAACAAAACCTGGTATATTTATATCTGGTATCTCTTGAAGTTTTTACTCTACTATCCATTAAAACAAGGATTGAAACTCACAAATCCATAGCCTGGGAAGCAATCCCATGCAGTTTTTACTCTACTATCCATTAAAACAAGGATTGAAACAACCTCCTTTAAGGTAAAAAAGAGCCGGCACCATCCAGTTTTTACTCTACTATCCATTAAAACAAGGATTGAAACTTGGCAAAGAGGCACCATGAAACCAGACAATCAGTGTTTTTACTCTACTATCCATTAAAACAAGGATTGAAACAGGTAGAGTGGAGTGAAAATCCCACTATGCTTTGCGGTTTTTACTCTACTATCCATTAAAACAAGGATTGAAACCCAGATAATTAAAAATGATAAAAAACTATTATCTGGGTTTTTACTCTACTATCCATTAAAACAAGGATTGAAACTCTGATGCTCTTTTAAGAACTCAGACAGCAGGAATAGTTTTTACTCTACTATCCATTAAAACAAGGATTGAAACAATTATTAGAATCAGTTGACGGGAAAGAGATAAAAATGTTTTTACTCTACTATCCATTAAAACAAGGATTGAAACTGAATGCTAAGATTGGCGATAAGGTATCTATTATTGTTTTTACTCTACTATCCATTAAAACAAGGATTGAAACCTGCTACGGACTGAATTAAGTAGAAACGAAATCTTGTTTTTACTCTACTATCCATTAAAACAAGGATTGAAACGTTCCAAAATCAACTAAATAACCCGAAGAAAACGGGTTTTTACTCTACTATCCATTAAAACAAGGATTGAAACGTTCCAAAATCAACTAAATAACCCGAAGAAAACGGGTTTTTACTCTACTATCCATTAAAACAAGGATTGAAACTATGAGATAGATGGTTATCTTTGGACCAAGTGTCCAAGAGTTTTTACTCTACTATCCATTAAAACAAGGATTGAAACATTATACTGCGGGAAACGCAGTAGTAGTGCGTGTTTTGTTTTTACTCTACTATCCATTAAAACAAGGATTGAAACTCCCAGCACTGGACAGGAATTGCCAGCTGGCGTTCTGTTTATACTCTACTATCCATTAAAACAAGGATTGAAACTGGAAATAAATCAACAAAAAAAATTCAAAAATATCAGTTTTTACTCTACTATCCATTAAAACAAGGATTGAAACAAGCTTAAAGCAATCGTAAAGTTCTCACAAATTTCAGTTTTTACTCTACTATCCATTAAAACAAGGATTGAAACAAGCTTAAAGCAATCGTAAAGTTCTCACAAATTTCAGTTTTTACTCTACTATCCATTAAAACAAGGATTGAAACAGAGGGTATTTCAAAGATGCATTAAAAAGCGCTAAAGTTTTTACTCTACTATCCATTAAAACAAGGATTGAAACGCAAGCCGGGACCCGGTGAGTTGCCGGCTTGCTTTTGTTTTTACTCTACTATCCATTAAAACAAGGATTGAAACCAAAAGAGCATGGATTGAACTATTGTGATATATCCCAGTTTTTACTCTACTATCCATTAAAACAAGGATTGAAACACAGTTTTTTTCATCCTATCCATAGCCGGGATAGGAAGTTTTTACTCTACTATCCATTAAAACAAGGATTGAAACACCGGCAGGTCGGAAACATCAACAACATTCCCTTCATGTTTTTACTCTACTATCCATTAAAACAAGGATTGAAACATTGAATTTATGGTGACAACTGAGAACAACTGATGGTTTTTACTCTACTATCCATTAAAACAAGGATTGAAGCTGATATTAAGGCAAACATCTAGCTATGTCATTAGCAAATTTTTATCCTACTATCTATTAAAACAAGGATTGAAACAGAAATCTACCCAGCATGGACATGACGAAGGAAGAAAATTTTTATCCTACTATCTATTAAAACAAGGATTGAAACTGATAAGCCAATAGATATGCGAGTTCTCAAGATTAGATTTTTATCCTACTATCCATTAAAACAAGGATTGAAACATGAGGGAAAGAGAGAAACTTAGAAGTCAAAACCATCTAAGATGGCAAATGAATTTTAGTTAGAAAAAAATAGGGTAATGAACTTCTATCAAAGTTCTTGACAGAAATAAGTAAAGAAAGATTAAGGAATAAATAAAAGGTTGTATTCTCCAAAGCAGGAGAGAGGTAATTTTAATATGCCTAAACACATATTTATAACATTAGCAATTACTTTAATGACAGGTCTTTTATTTGCCAGTCAGATGGTTAAATATGCCGGTTTTTGTTTTAGTGGTTCGTACGCCGATATAGACAAAAACTATCCCTACACCCAAAAAATTTTGGAGGAGAGCGATTCTCCCCAGTCCTATCTGGACAAACTATTTTACGATTATTTTTCCGTTAATCCCGAGCTGGGAAATTTTACTTTGGACATTGAACATAAAACCCAAGCAACTCTTTCTCTGGCAATGGCTTTGAATAGGGAAGAAATTGCCTTTGAATATTATGGAAAAGAAACCAAAGCAATATATAATCTCGGGTGCACAGTTTTTATTATGGATTTTTCCGATATGACAGTTTTACAATCCTATCCTATAAATGTCACTTATATAGACCTTTACAATGGAGAACCAGAGCAGCAGACAATAATTCTAACCTTAAAAAAACTCTATTCTGATTTCATTTTGCAAAAGTTGGAAAGTAACCGAAAAAACATATATATCCGATCTGCTGGTTCGTTAACTATCAAAGTTGCCAATGTTAATTTCCAAGAAGAAGCATTACCGTTTCTTGGTTCTTATAAAACAGAACCAGAAATTGAAACTTATGCCAGTATTGTAGCTCAGCATTTAACAGAAGCGCTTGCTTTCAAAATGAATTTAACCGTTTTACCTTATTCTCGCAGTAATTTATCCTACAAAATGTCGCTTTCCTTTTCCGATGCCAGCATTCAGAATTTCACTATTCCCTCTGCCAGTTATGATATAGACCTCAATGTGAAGCGTTTTCTGAAAAAGCTTTACAAAGAAACTGCTGCGGAAAGAGTTGATCTTTATGGAGTAGAATTGGAAATGCGAATTTATGATGCCGAATTTAACCAAGAATACTGGAAGCAGACCATTCAAAATGGAGCAGCTAAACAAATTGCTGCTGGACAAAAAATCGGTAATGAGTTTTATAACTATAACGAAATTCTTCTTTTAACGCTATCGGATAAAATTCCGATAACGCTGAAAGAAGATAAAAAACTAATGAAGGGGATATTAAAAAAATGCGCAAACTATTAACTATCATTTTACTGGGCATTACTTTGCTGTTTTCCTATACCTATCTGGATGCAGCAGTGAAAGTTAAGGTTAAAGGCACTATTGAAACCAAAAGGAAAAAACCCAAACCGGAAGAAATAAAAACCGCTACTTATAATGCCAAGATTTTAGCTATTAAGAAATATGCTTCCGAAAAAGACAGTCGCAGAAGAGAACTCATCAATGAATTGCTGCCGGAAATTGAAAAAGACATAGATAACTACATTCTGGAAGTTAATTATCTGAATGACGGGGAATACAAAAATGGCATCTGGGAACAATTGATGGAGGTTACTATTGATGATGTGCAGTTAGACCTCTTGATCAATGAACGCATGAAAGGCATTTTGGAAATGACTGAACCTACATATTTAAGCTTTGTGTATGTAGCCCGAGAAGTTGCTGCAGTGGAAACTCAGGGAAAAACTGTAAAAAAAGACCTTTCTGCCAAATCCGATGTTGCTGCTTCCGGTTCAGTTTCAACCAGCGGAGAAACATCCTCCGATATTTCCAGTAACGATAAAATCAGCACCGGCAGTCAAGCTGATATAAGTGTAAGTAAAAAGGGTTCTACTAATAAGTCCGTTATGTATTCTGAATCCGTTACTAACAAAAGTGAGGGAATAACTTACCGCATCTATAATCCCGGGGAAATTGATACAAAAGTAACAGAGGTGTTCAATAAAGCCAATTTTGAAGTAGTGCCAACTTATGAAGTAGGAATTCTACCCGAAAAATTCGCCTACGATTTTGCCGCTTTAAATGAAATTTCTTCATCTACACAAAAAGAAGCAACCGATATTGCGCGTGAGGCAGGTTTGGACTTTTTGGCTGTAGCTATGCTTGATGTAGGGCGTGAAGAAATTGATCCTGTTACAGGAGGCAGCAGGGTCTATGTAAAAGTGAATGGGTATATTTTAGACCTGCGCAAAAAGTTCGCTGTAAAAATATGCAGTGCAGGACCTTATCAGTTTAGTGGAATTGGCTCAAATCCAACTGTAGCTAAAACAAATGCTTTAATTGAAGCAGCAACACATACATCTCAGGATTTGGTAGATCAGCTGCGGGTAAAGCTTGGAAGCTAAATTAAGCAATTTAGTGAGAATATTCCGGCGTCAGCTAATTCTGATCTGTATATTTTTGCTTCTGGTCAACTATTCTGAACTGGAAGCTAAAAAGAAAAAATCAGACCCTGAAGTAAAGTTGTTTTTGGATGATTCTCAACTGGACAATCAGGAATACTATAACAAACTGCCTTTGCTGTCTCTGGAGGCATTTGCCGGTGCTCTATTGATGCCTAAAACATCAAACTTTAAAGTAATTAATTATAACTATAAACTGGCTAAGGCAGAATCCAAAATAGCGGAAGAAATGGTAGCCGTCTCTTTGGGGATGCGTAAGGAATATGTAAAAATAGAAGCAGAAGGGAAATCCCTGCTGTCGGGAAACCTGGAAGGGAGTGATGCAGAAATATCTGAAACCGTGAAAGCGAAATTAGAAGACCTGAAAACGGATAAAGCACAATTGAGTGAATCGCAAAAGGTCTATTTTTTAAGCGGTTTTATTTATCTTGCCAGCTCTATTGTGCGGGAAAAAACCATTCTGGAAAGTTCCAAAATGTTTATAAATGAAGCTAAAAACGCTAAAGGGATAGACGCTGTTATGTATGTTAAAGATATTCCTTATGCCACCAATGTTATAGTTGGTCTTCCTGTTTTGCTTTCAACTCAGATGAGGACTATTAGTGAATTTATAACCATTGCCAAAACCCAAAACATTGAAATTCCCAAAGATGTTACCGATAATTTGTTTCAGTGAATTGTCTGTTTTAATTCTTGGCAGAATAACCAATTTGAGATGAAAAGTTTGTTCCAGTCCTTCGTTCTGCTTAAATTGATTATTGGTTAGGTTAATTTTATGAACCGCAAAATTGTCTTAATATTCACTTTACTCTTGCTTATTGGTCTATGGCTCTCTGCCGCTAAGAAAAAACCGGAATGGATTTTAAATCCTTATTCCCGTTATCCTTCCGAACAGTATCTTTGCGGTGTGGGGATGGCAAAAGAACTTAATAATGCTCAAAATGAGGCATTGAAAAATATTGCCGGATTCTTTGAAACCCGCGTTATTGCAGTTACGAAAAGTATGGAAAGGGAAAAAAGTTCCTCTTCAGGTTATCAGACAAACAGCGAGACCTCTTCTTCCGTTAAAGCCATTGCCGAAGGAACTTTGAAATATACCCGAATTATGGAAACCTGGCAAGACCCGAAAACTAAAACTTTCTATGCTTTAGCGGTAATGGATAAAATTGCCGTGCAAACCATTTATCGGAATGAAATTGACGACTGCGAGGAATTTATTGAAAACTGCCTTACCCCAAATGATGATCCCCTTATTCATTATGCCAAAATTCTAAGTGCTATTGATAAATTGCAACAAACACAAGATGCTTATACTTATTATAATGCTCTGGCAAGCGATTCCGGAATTTTGTTAAAGCCGTTTCATAGCTTGCAGGAACTTGTGGAACTCAGAAATTATGCGGCTGGGGAAATTCCACTCCAAATCAGAGTTTTTGGAGATTCTTCAGGTCTTTTGGATGCTTCGTTGAAAAATGTTATAAACCAAATGGGCTTGTTGGAAAACGATAACTCTGAGTATCAAATTGTCGCTACCGTGAATCCTGAGCCGTATAAATCCCTGGGACAACAATTTTTTCAACCCCTTCGCTTTAATATTTCTTTTAATTACAGAGAAAAAAACCTCTTTTCCTTTGTGGATAAAACAGAACAAGGCGGTTTTACTATTGAGGAAGCAACCTCCAGAGGAATTAGAGTTCTTGCCCAAAATATAGAAAACAAATTCCGCAAGGACTTTTACCAATTCCTCTTCAATTTACATTAAATGTGTAGTCGGAAAACGCTGTTCCGCCGGATGGTTGACCTCCTGGTCAACCAAATTAAACGACGAGGACATCGTTTTTCCGGAAGTTTGACCTCCTGGTCAACCAAATTAAACGACGAGGAAATCGTTTTACCGGAAGGTTGACCTCCTGGTCAACCAAATTAAACGACGGGGACATCGTTTTTCCGGAAGGTTGACCTCCTGGTCAACCACCCCTTACACTTTATTTCATTATATGTTAACTGTATGAGGAGATAATGAAAAAGTTCTTATTACTTATTCTGCTCCCTGTAATCTGTGTGGCGTTTCTGCAAGCGGATTATATTTATGTAGTAAATTCCGAATCCCGTACTTTAAGCAGAATTGATACTGAAACAGGAACAGTAAATAACACTTTTACGCAATTAGGGTTAACTCCTAATATGCTGAAAGTGAATACAGATTATATTTATGTAGTTCTTTCTGGAGCTAATAGCATTCAGATGATAGATAGACATAGTGGAACAACTATCCGGAATATTTTTATTGCTTCCAGTTCCAATCCCTGGGATGTAGTAGAGAATAATGGTTATCTGTATGTAAGCGGGATGTTTACTAATAAGGTCTATAAAATCAGTCAAGAGACCTGGACAGTTGTAGACCAAATTACAGTTGGCACAGCCCCGGAAGGTTTAGAGGTCTGTAATGGAAAATTATATGTATGTAATACAGGTGGCTATGCCAGTGGTTATGCCAATAGCAGCGTCTCTGTAATTGACCTGAATTCTTTCAGTGTAATAAAATCCATTCCTGTGTGGACGAACCCTCAGGATTTATATGTTTTTAACTCTCAACTGCATATTGTTTGCACCGGTAATTGGAGTTCTATTTCCGGAGCTGTGGATATTATTGATTCTATAACAGATGAACGCATAGACCGTCTTTTAATGGGAGGCAATCCCTGGAGTGTATGGATTAGTCCACAAGGAATTGCCTATTTGGGAGAGGGGTATAACAGCGGGGTATATTCTTATAATGCATCAACTCTGGAAATTTTGCATAACAGCAGTAATCCTTTAACTCCTGGCGGGATAATGATAAGCGGTTCAAATGACTGTATTGCTGTTCTTTATGCTCCCTGGAGTCAAAATGGAACTGTATATTTAAGGAATCATAACTGGCAACCTATATCCCAATGGACGGTTGCTTTACTCCCAACCGATATTTGTTATTATAGCAATGAAACTCCTATTTCCGATGAGGAATTGCCTTTGCCCAAAATATCATTATATCCTAATCCGGTTAATAAGGATGGTATTCTCAATTTCAAAATAGATAATGCTTTTTACAAAGAACTGGAGGTTTATAATTTACGGGGGCAAAAAGTTTTGCAAACCAATGTTATCAAAGGGGAAACAAGCATAGATCTTAAAGGGAAGGGCTTGCATAGCGGAATTTATTTTTACAAAAGCGGCAATGTTCAAGGGAAGCTAATAATTAAATAGTACCCGCTAGAAAACTTACCTCTTTCTTTACGGTTAATCAGAAATACACATAAAATATTGATGACTAATGTCAGAGGAAAATATAAAACCCCGGGAGAATTTCGTTCCAGTCAGAATTGGATTGGTGGTTCATCTTTAGCTGATGCAGCTTTTATACCTCCGCATAGAGATGATCTAAACGATTTACTTGATGATTTTGAACATTTTTTGCATAATGAAAACATTGTTATACCCCATTTGGTTAGGTGTGCAATTGCCCATTATCAGTTTGAAACAATACATCCCTTTCAAGATGGGAATGGACGCATTGGACGCTTACTGATAACTTTATATCTGATTAGCAATCATCTGCTTATTAAACCTACCCTTTATCTTTCTGATTTTTTTGAAAGACATCGAGGTGCTTATTATGACGCTTTATCTAGAGTAAGAGAATCAAATGATCTAGGTGGGTGGGTGCGTTTTTTTTTGGAGGCAGTTATTGAAACCGCAGAAAAAGGAAAAACGACTTTCCATAATATCCTTAAATTGCATATCAATATTGATAATGAACTGACTAAACTGGGTAAAAGAACCGATAATGCAAGAAAATTGTTGATGCATTTATATCAATCACCTGTTGTTAATGTTAGGCAAGTAGAATCAATTTTAGGCATTAAATACTATTCTGCCAATGAATTGATCAAGGCACTTGTGGATCTGAATATTTTACAGGAAACTACTGGTTTTACCAGAAATAGGTTTTTTCTGTTTAAAAAATATATTGATGTTTTTAAGGGGTAAACCAAAATATGATTTTTTATATGTTGTTTTGGAGGGGGAAAACCAAAATATGATTTTTTATATGTTGTTTTGTAGGGGGAAAACCAAAATATAGATTTTTTATTTTGCTTTCGGCAATGTAAAAATACCGCTCACAGATTGCATAGATTTCATAGATTTCATAGTTATGGAGTGAACAGGATTTTGGGGATTTAAAGGATTTTAGAAGAAATTTTAGCCACCGAGAACACAACAGTCAGAATCGTCTTAACTACTACACATAATAGCAAGATCGTTGCCAGTTTTTTACAAAGTTACAGGTAGCATTGTCTTAGGATTTTAGCATTGACATAATAATTATGCTCTTTATATTGGTCTTATCCCAATATGATTCCTTTTTATACTGTTTCTGATGGGGTCTTCAGATGTGTTTGCATCTGGATAGGAGCTTGTTATGGAAGATCGGTGGATAGCAGTCCAGGCGAATAGTGTCTATCTTGGTGTTACCAAAGATACGGTCTATAAATTGCTTAGCGAGAAAAATCTCTCTGCTTATAAAGTGGGTTGGCTATGGAATTTCAAGAAAGAGGATGTTGATGTGTGCGTTAAGAATCAAGCAAATACTAATAAAAGATGATAGTAGCATTCAAAAAAAGGATAAGTAGCTAATGAGCAATTTTATCACCAATACTGGCAATACCTCTCTCAGAACCAGGCTTTCAGTTCTTATTAAGGAAAGTCAGGAACTGAAATTTTTAGTAGGTTTCTTTTATTTCTCCGGAATCAGTGAGTTGATAGAGAGTTTGAAAGCAAACTCAGATCTATCTTTAAAAATTCTGGTAGGGCTAAATGTGGATGCGCAAAACTACGGCTTGGTTGAATATGCTGAAAAAGCAGGTAAGAAAAGAGTTGAGCGCATAGAGGACTACCATACCTCGGTTCTAAAAGCCCTTAATAACGACATCTTTGACAACGAGATGTTCTACGAGCAAGCTGTTTATATACTGGATCAAATCATCAGTAATAGAATAATTATCCGCAAAACATCCAAACCTAACCATGCCAAGCTCTATCTTTTCAAACTTAAAGAATATCAAGTAATTCGTTCTAACCTATTCATCACAGGAAGTAGCAATCTCAGTAAGGCAGGATTAAATGACCGGGAAGAGTTTAATGTAGAAATATCGGATTATGGCTTTGAAGAAGCAGAGAAATACTTTGATGAGCTTTGGAACTCAGCTATACCGATTACGGACAATGAAGACGAGAAAAACAGGCTTATCTACAACATCCGAGAGAGAACGCTACTGAAATCCATTCATCCCTTCGATGCCTATATGTTTGTAGTTAAAACCTGGCTAGATAGTTTCTACAAATACGAATCAGACCGTTACATTTCGCTACTCCTGAAGAAAAAGGGATACACGCCCTATAAATATCAAGTAGATGCAGTAACCCAGGCACTGTCTATCATAGAAGAGAATGGTGGAGTAATCTTGGCTGATGTGGTTGGTTTAGGTAAGTCAATTATCGCCTCCCTGATAGCCCGTAAATTAGAAAAAAGGGGTATCATCATCTGTCCTCCTGGATTGATTGGAGACGATAGTGCTAATTCCGGCTGGAAGAAATATAAAGAGGACTTTGAATTGTATGATTGGGAAGTCCGCTCCGGAGGCGATCTGGATGGTATAATAGAGTTTATCGGTAATACCGATAACATAGAAGTGATCATAGTTGATGAAGCACACCGTTATCGCAATAGCTCTACGGAAACTTACGAAAAGCTAAAGACCATCTGTCGCGGAAGGATTGTGATTTTGCTAACTGCTACCCCGTTTAATAACTCTCCCGCAGATATTCTCTCATTGCTGAGCCTGTTTATTGTCCCCAAAAAATCAAATATCACGCTTAGCAACAACCTGGTCGATCTTTTCCGTTCCTATAACGCCTTGTCTAAAGACCTTGCCTATATCCGCAAGAACTGGCAGTCAAAAGACACTGTTAAAAAAGAGGAAGCCAGAAAGAAATACCAGGCACTGTTTGGTGAAAAAGACATCAAGATAAGCAAAGTAATTGCCAGGGCTGCCCTGCTCTCCAAACAGATCAGAGAAGTGATAGAACCTGTCACGATAAGAAGAAACCGGCTTGACCTAATAAATGATCCTGACTACCGGGATGAGGTTAATAAACTCTCCCAGATAGATAATCCTCAGGAGTGGTATTATCGGCTCACTCCTGAACAATCTACCTTTTATGATTATGTAATTGAGCGTTATTTTACTGATAATCCCGAAAGCACTGAGAGGTTTAAGGGTCCTATTTACAAGCCCTACCGCTATGAAGGCGATGAAAATAGCGAAGAAAAACTAAGTCGGCAAGAGCAGATAGACCGCTTGAGCCAGGATAACCTATATGATATTCTACGCCGGCAGATGGTTAAGCGCTTTGAGAGCTCTTTTGGGGCATTCCGTCAGAGCATTATCAACATCCGAGATTCTTACGAAAAAATAAAGGAATTCATAAAAAATGCAAATGGCAGATATGTGCTTAATCGCAAACTGATAAACAAAGTAGATAGTGACGATCCAGATTTAATAGATGAATTGTTACGCCAGTTTGCAGAAGAAAACACAGACAAGGATAGTAAGAAAAACCGGATTTACGAGGTAAACAAGTTTGCCTTCAAAGAGCAATTCTATGCCGATATTGAATCCGATATTTGTTTGTTTAATAAGATGATTGCTGAGATTGATAGCCTTGCTTTGGTGGAAAACGATCCCAAGCGTTTTGCCTTACTGTCCAATTTGCAACAATTTATGGATATGCAACCCCAAAAAGGCGAACCTAAACCTAAAGTAGTAATTTTCTCGGAGTATGCTGATACGGTTAAATATCTGGAATCTGCTTTGCAAGAACATTTCTCAAATCGGGTTCTGGTAATCACGGGAAGTATCAGTAAACGACATCTGGAGGAAATCAACACCAATTTTGACGCAGCCTATCCCCAAGCCAAGCAGGAAAATAAATATGATGTTCTTCTGGCTACCGATAAGCTCTCCGAAGGATTCAATCTGAACCGGGCTAAGATGGTTATCAATTATGACATTCCCTGGAATCCGGTGCGGGTAATCCAGCGAGTTGGTCGTATCAACAGAATCAGCAAAAAGGTCTTTGATACCCTCCAGATAATCAATTTTTTCCCTACTGAGCAAGGGGCGGATATTGTTAAAAGCAGGGAAATCGCCTCGCATAAGATGTTTATGATCCACCAAACCTTAGGAGAAGATGCCCGCATCTTTGATGTTGAAGAAGAACCTACCCCTGCCAAGCTCTTTGCCAAAGTGCAGACCAATCCCTATGATCTGGAACAGGAAGGACTCTATACTAAGCTTAAAAAATTGCTGCGGCAATGGGAAAATGAATATCCCGACAGGGTAAAAGCTCTGGACGAAATGCCCATTCGCATCAAAACTGCCAAGGCCTTCAGCTCTGATTCTCTTGTCCTGTTTATCCGCAAAGGCAAACTCTTTAGTGTATGCCGGGACTTCATAGATGAAAACAAGCAGCTCATACCATTACCCATAGAAGAAGCACTGAATATGATAGAATGCAATCCGGATACTAAGCAATTGCCTATCAGCAAGAGTTTTTGGAAGGATTACCTAATGCTGAAAGAGGAAGCAGAAAAGTTCAGCTTCAAACAATCACAGCAGAGCAACTCAGTGAAGGCATTCAACTTTCTATCCTCCCTCCTAGAACAAAATGTAAAAGAACTTATCCCCTGGAGAGCGTTCCTGATAATGCTCCGGGAAGATATAGAAAACTATGGCACTCTACCTGAATACACCTTAAAAAGTATCTGCGATTGGGAAAACAGAGGCAAGCCAGATTACCAACTCATCGCCCAGGAATTAGAAAAGCTGAGCAAAACCTTAGGTAAGAACTATCTGAAGAAAGTAAAAGATAACCTGATATCCTATGAACAGCAGATAATCGTGGCAATAGAGAATAGAATATGGAACTAAATGCAAATATCGTAACCCCAGCTAATTTCTCTATAGAGAATTGGATTTCTTACTTTGAAACTTCTTCCGATGTGTTTGTGGAAAATCATTTTAGCGTTCTCAAGTATAGTGATGGTGATTTCCCGTATGTTTCCACTTTGGGCAGGCTTGAGTTTGAAGATGGCACGGTCTGTGATATTTTTGTGCTCCAGGTTAAGCACTCACTAACTGAGCGGGCATCCAGAAGAAAGCAATTTGATAAAGCGACGGACATCATCAAACGAGAAAATACTCAGGCAGGTATTTTTATATTCTATGGTGAGGACCATTCCTTCCGACTAAGCTTGGTTTATCCTGTTTATAAAGGCACCAAACGAACCTTTAGCAATTACCGGAGGCATTCTTTCTATGTAAGCGTAGATTTACCTAACAAGACCTATATATTACAGTTAAATAAGCATAAGCTAAACAGTATGGGAGGTCTGAAAGAAATCTTTTCGGTGGAAAAGGTCTCGGCTTTGTTTTACGATGAGTTTGAAAAGGAATACGCTCATCTCCAATCTGGAATCAAGCATAGATTTAATAAGGATGTAAGAAATGACCTGAAAGGCAATTTTGCTTTGCTCTTCGTGATCCGAATAATCTTTTTGGGGTTTGTTCAAAAAAAGGGTTGGTTGGGGAATAATGCAAATTTCATCCGGGATTATCTAAGTTCTTACGATCCAGCAATACACCAACAAGGAATCTACCAAGATTTGCTCGTTCCTCTCTTTTTTACAGCCCTAAATTCCCCACCATCCAGCAAAAACAAATACGGGTTCCCAAATATTCCAGAGCCATTCAAAACTCATCTTGTCCAAGCTCCATACCTCAACGGAGGATTGTTTCGCCCTCATGAGGATTACGATACAGAAGCTCTATTCATTACAGACGAAGCTATTATTAACTTTGTGAACTTTCTTTTCAGCTTCAATTTTACCCTGGAAGAAAACACTCTTTATGATGAAGAATTGGAGCTTAATCCAGAATTTCTGGGCATTATTTTTGAAAAGCTTATCAATAAAGCGCATGGTGCAATTTACACTCCTCGCTTGGAAGTAGATTTTATGTGCCGTCTCTCTTTGGTAAAATACCTACAACAAAACTGCCTGTCTTCCATCAGCCTGGAAAATCTCTATAAGCTATTTTTCCCCGAATATGGAGCTGAAAATGAACAAACTGCCGGGAACTTTACAGAAGAAGAGGCAAAGGACTTGCTGGATAAGCTGGAAACGGTTACTGTCTGTGATCCCGCTATCGGTTCCGGGGCTTTTGCTGTTGGGATGCTGAATGTGATAGATGAGATTGAGTGTTCCATTTATAATCATTTTTTGCCCAACATACCCATAAGTAGCCCCTATGAGCGTAAGAAACGCATTATCTTTCAATCCCTCTATGGCGTAGAAGTTAAGCAATGGGCGGTTTGGATAACCCAACTAAGGCTGTGGATTACCCTGCTTATTGAAGCTGAGGATAGCTTTAAACATAGCGAAGAACCTCTCTTGCCTTCCTTTGATTTCAAAATTAAGCAAGGCGATTCTCTTATCCAAATGCTAGGCAACACTCTCTTCCCTGTATCTGGTGAAGGTATCATCTCGCAAGATATTAAGCGTAAAATAAACGAGCTTGTTAAGCTTAAAACCGATTACTTCTACAACAAATGCCCCCAGCAATTGCATGAAATTGAGCTGAAACACAAAGCACTTTACACCAGTATTTTGGACAAGAAAAAGAAAGATTTGAGCCAAAAGCTATCCAGAATGAAGGGTTTAACAAATCCAGAAGTGCAAGCGAATCTGTTCGCATCCAATATCCAATCAGAAATTGATTTTGCTTTTATGCAGTATAAACGCCAGGTTGAAGAGCTGGAGTTTCAAATTCATCAAGTTGATTATGAAATCAGTCAGATAACCACAAAGAACCTACCCTTTATCTGGAGAATAGATTTTCCCGAGATTTTTTTTGAAAAAGGAGGGTTTGATATAGTTATCGGAAATCCACCCTATTTGCACAGTGGAAATATAAGTGACCCTCTGGGTAAGTTCAAAAACAACCAGTATAAAGATCTCTTGCGTAAAATGGCTGAGTTAGACTTCCCAAACGATATAAGCGAAAAAAGCATTGATGGTAGGAGTGACCTATACACTTTTTTCTATGTAAGGGGATTAAAGCTTATTAATCCACGAGGATACCTTACATATATTTGCTCGAATTCTTGGCTTGATGTTGAGTACGGGTATTGGCTACAGAGGTTAGTAATTGGGAAATGCACACTACATTACATATTTAACAATCAAGTTCAACGATCGTTCAAAAGGGCAGATGTTAATACTATTATTAGCATTATTGGTTCGTATAACAGCAAGAGAATATCTTCGCACAAAAGTAAGTTTATAACGTTCAAACTTCCTTTTGAGGAATGCATTTATACAGAAAATCTCCTTCTAATTAGTGAGGCTGAACAACTCATTGAGTACTCTGATGTCAGGATCAATCCTGTTACTTTGGATGAAATTTCTTTAAATGAATTAAAATTACTTGGTAAAGAAGACAATCTAAAACTTAATAGTAGTTTTAATGGGACAAAACTTGGAAGCATTTATTTGATTGCACCGAAAGTGTATTGGGATGTACTCATCAGAAAGAAAAGATGCTTACGTCCTCTAAGTTCATTCTTTGACTATAAACGAGGATTGACAACTAATTGTGTTAACTTTTTCTTTATTGATAAGGATAAGACAGACTTTAGGATAGAAGATAAGTACTTAACACCGATAATCACTTCTAGTCAGAAAATCAAACGATTTCAATTTGATAATGACAAATATCTTTTCTCATGCCATGAAAGCAAATCCAGTCTTAAGGGTACAAATGCATTAAGATATATAGAAAACTGGGAGAAACAAGCTAATTTGGCTAAATGCGATGGCATATGGTACTCAGTAAAACATGACAAAGCATCATTGCTGCTATTTAGATTTTGGGATAAGCGGTTTTTTACTCCAGCGCCTATAATAGATATGATTGCTAGCGACAATTTTTTCATCGGGTATAATCTAAAATATGACAAAGAAGCGATACTAGCCATCATGAATAGCACTTTTTATTTCTGGCAAATTGAGATTATGGGCAGAAAAAATCAGGGGCAAGGTATTCTTAACACATATGGACCTGACTATGAATACATTCGATTACCTGATTTGACATTGTTTGATATTGAGAAACTTAAGCATGCTTATAGAAATCTATGCTTGAGAGATGTATACGATTTTAAAGATGAAGTAAAACAACCAGATAAACAGATTCTTGATAGAATTGTTTTTGATGCTTTAGAATTAACTGAAGGTGAAAGACAAGAGATTATAGAATCTTTTATCTCTTTAGTTAGTTTACGGATTTCAAAGGCATCAAGTCTTAAGGCTTAAGATAGGTAGAAGGTGATATTATGACTAATAAAAAACCAATATCAGTACCTGGGAAAAATTACTATGCTTGGCGATACAAAGAACACACTAAAACTAAGCATGACATTCTACAATGCTATCTTGAAAAATGGTTTGTTATTCTTGGCAAATACTACCCGGTAAACTACTTTGATTGCTTTGGTGGGTGTGGTATCTACACTTTCGATGGTGTAACGTTTAATCCGGGATCTCCAATATTAGCTGCTCAGGCTTGGTTGAAGAGAGGAAACAAAGCCAACGATTTAAGGATGATCTGCATTGAGAAGAAAAAAGCGAATCTCGAAAACCTGAAAAAAGTCTTTGCAGATTATCTTCCAACCATGAGAACACCATATTTTATTCAAGATGATTTTGATCATTCAGTTAACGCAATATTAGATGATATTGATAAATCAGATAAGGTTTTAGCTCCATCATTCTTCTTCGTCGATCCATTTGGTTTTACTCTAAAATATAGCACGATTAAGAGAATAATGAATGTTGAAAAGTCAGAAGTTTTTCTTAACTTTATGTATGATTCAGTTCAACGACATCTAACAAACCCTAATGTTAATAACTGTATGGATGAATTATTTGGATGTAAGCAATGGAAAGATATTGCTAACTGCTCATCTCTAAAAAAAGAACAAGCCATAATTGGATTTTACCGAGACCAACTGAAGGAAATAGCAAATTTTGTTATACCGTTTAGGGTATGCTACACAGATCGGAATCGAACAATATACTATCTTATTCATCTTACAAATAACCTAAAAGGCGCATCGATTATGAAGAGCTGCGTTGCTGAGACCAACAATGGAGTTCTCTCATATCTGGGCAAGCAAAAGGATCAATCCACTTTCTTTGATAAATCAAGCTATAAAGAAGAAGACCTCAAAATACTTCTCATGGAACTGTTGTTTCCGAATTCTATGACTTTTAATGAAATAGTGACGCAGCTTATTGATTCTACTCCTTATCTTGAGAAGGAAATCAGAACAGTGCTTAAGCATCTTAGGAATGAAGGTATTGTAAATAAAACCTCGGTTTCAAGTAAACAAGAAAGCGCCATTAAAGATGATGATATACTCACATTAATTTGATAAAATGGAAAAAATTAGAAGACACTCTCTGTTATATAAAACTGGTGTTGAATACGGCGACTACACTATTAACCATGTGTTGGGTTGTTCTCATGGTTGTACTTATCCATGTTATGCATTTATGATGGCACACAGATTTGGCAGAGTAAAAGACTATAATGAATGGTTAGAACCTAAGTTGGTGGAAAACTCTTTAGAACTGTTAAAGAAAGAGATTCCCAAGAAGCAGAAAAGTATTAAATCCGTTCATCTTTGCTTTACCACCGACCCATTTATGGTTGGATATCCTGAAGTTACTGAAATGAGCCTAGAGATAATCAGATTGCTGGATTATTATGGCATAAAATGCACTACACTTACAAAAGGAGTTCTTCCACCTGAGCTTTCCAAGTTTGACAATAAGCATGAGTGGGGCATTTCTTTGGTTTCTTTAGATGAGAGCTTTAGAAAGCAGTATGAGCCATTTTCAGCAGACTATTACACGCGCTTGACCAGCATTAAGAAACTGCACGATATGGGTTGTAAAACATGGGTGAGTATAGAGCCTTTTCCCACGCCCAATATCGTTTATCAATACTTGCCTATATTACTAGAGTGTGTTTCCTTCACAGATAAAATTATCTTTGGGAGATTGCATTATAACAAGTTAGTGTCATCCTATATGGGATTTCAAGATTTCTACGATGACGCAATAACAACAGTTGTTACCTTTTGTAGTAGACGAGGTATAGACTATCATATAAAAGAGAAAACGACTACCAAAGATACTATAGAGAACATTGAAAGAATAACTAACTCTGTGTTCCCAATTTTGCATCATGATGATGTCAATGATTTTAAACAATACCAAAACTATTTGAAGTATGTTGATCTCCAGGATAGCTACACCAACCTTTTGTTCATGTTAAAAATAGACAATTCTAAACTCAAACAAATAATCAAGAAGTTATCAGATTCTAATAATAGCATCCATTTCTTGCATGAACTTATTATCGGAAACACTCTTAATGAGTTTTGCAAGAAGAACTCATTGGTGCTTGAGTATTCCCCTAAATATAAGTATTCGGGAAAAAAACCAGCAAAAAATCCAGATTGGATTGTTAGTGATGGAAACCAGAAGGTTGTGATTGAAGTAGTCACTATAGATAAAAGTAATCAAGAAAGTGCCTTTGAGACTTGTATTGGTTTGATACACAATCTTGCAAAGGATGGGTTAAAGAGAAATGGCATAGATACTGATCTTGATTTCAATGCATCTAGGTTCAAAATACCTACTTATCAAGAACGATTGAACAAGAAAGAACATGCAAAGCAAGAAGATAGATTTACCGATTTTTGTAGGGAAGTGTCAGATAGAATTGTAACTAAAGTGATTTCTGGATATGGAAGAGATAAGTATGAAACTGATGATAGTGGTCTTTTGTTTAAAATTAAGTCAGGAGGTCTAACATACATGACTACCGTGGGGCACGAAACCTACAGGGTAATAAATAGCATACTTGATAAAGGGAAAAAATACAGTGCGTTATCAAATGTTATGCCTGTTATAGTGGCAGTGGCAAATAGTCACCAGAACAGATCAAAAGCATATCCCCCAAGTGAAATTGCAAAGCTTCTTTATTACCCTGACACAGTGTATGAGCAACAATTCAGCAATATAACCGATAAAGAAAAGCACATAAATAATATACAAGACCGCATAGAAGATTTGAAAGTACTAGAAGGCATTCTATTCTACAAAATCGATTACGACAGAATTTATACAACTGATTATGAATATTATCCAAATCCCCACAAGAATAATAACTGGGAAATACCAGAAAAATTTAAAAAATATCTGGAGGTAAATAGTAATGGCCATAAGTAATGAAGAAAATCGTCTTTCAGCTGAAGATAAGAAAGAGTTACTGGATGTAATGGATAAACACTTTCAGATCTTTATGAGAGCAAGATCGTTCACTCCTTACATCGACCCAGAGTCAATTATTAACCTTTTATCCTTCAAATTAGGAAACTGCTTATGTGTTTCCACGCCACCGATATACCAAGAATATGGCTATACTTGTCACATAATCTTTGAGTTAGATCAGTTTGACACAGGCGAGAAATATAAACAGTATCAGGATATCGGGCATTGGATTAATCAGAGTTTCTTTATTGAACTAAAGAACATTTTGGATACATACATATCTGACTGGAATCAATGTCCATTGAAAGATGATAAGTACTTTGAATTATTGCGTCTATGCCGAAATCTTTTTGCTCATAGTTCGTATCAACTAGGATACAAACAGAGGGCAGGTTATGATCAAGATTATGATCAAGCTTTAAGATTATATAAGAAATATTTCGGAAATTTAATCAAGAATCAAGAAGAATTAAATCTTTCAATAACTGACTTTGTGAAACCTTTCTACGAAAAGTTGGTTGAGTTGATTAATGACTTGTTATAATAGGAGTTGTCAACGGAATTTTAATTTGCACCACTTTTGGAACTTTAAAGTGTACCACTCACTATCTCAGTTGAAGTTCTCAGACGGAGCTTTGGAGCGTAGTCGAAAAGAGCCGTCGGCAGCAGAGACTGAACTTAGTTGGACATATTCAATCCTTTTACTTTTACCTCCTGATTTGTCCATCAGAAGATAGTTTCGTTAATGCTTTGAGTGGTGCAATCTATAGTTCCGTTTCTGGTGCACTTTTGAATTCTGCAGTCAAGCAAAAGTTTACTGATTTTTGAAAATTGTAGCAATGAAGATGGGAACTTAGGTGTCTGCAAATTAATAGAGATGGATGTGTAAGCCCCTAGTAATTATGTAAGCTCCATTTTTCCCCTTTATCTATCTTTCTTTCTTGTCTGCCCCAAAAATAACTGGGTTGCAGGAATGTTGACCTCCAGGTCAACCACTTCTTGCACTTTATTTTGTTACCGATATTTTTTCGGTAACGAAAATGCTAGGTTGCTTATGAACGGCAAGATGTCGTTCTTCCGCAAGAAAAAGACATTTTTTCTCTCACTTAAGCTCGTTTATTACATCTTAAACAAACCTTAATCAAGCGTTAATAATTAAGGAGTGATTAAGGTTAGATAAAGAATTGATTGACAGTTTTAGGCAAGGAAATAATATGACTTTAAAAAATCAGGAGATTATAATGAAAGTAACTGTAAAAGAAGGAATAAAGGGATTTTCAGGCAAACTGGATGGTGCGATATATTATTATCATCCCCGCTTGAAAAGAACTCTAATGCGGCGAGCTCCCCAAATGCCAATCCAGGAAAAAAACCTGGAATATGCTGCCATTGCCAAACAAATTAAAGCCATCAACCCTTCGGAAGCATATCGTAGCGATTTTAAAAATTACCTGAACCTTTTGAGAGATAGGGATGATAGTGTGCGGGTGCCCTCCTGGTATTGCCTTTTTGTAAAAATGCTGTGGGCAATGCAAGCCAAATATCCCGAACAGGTGAACCTGAAGACCATCACCAAAACCCAAATTCTGGAACAACAGTTACCCTGCCTTTCAGTTAAAATAGCGGTGGAAGACGGCTTATTAACGAAAGTTCCTGGGTATCAATATCTTAACAAAGAGATTTGATACTATCTTTAATATATTGCTTCCTATAAAAAAGGTTTAGAAGGTTGATACCTTTAAAACCCCCAAGGGCGACACAATCATAGCGATGGTGGCGTAAGCCCCTCGTAAAATAGATTTAAAAATCTCTAAGCACTCTGCTCTTTGCCCTTTGCTAAAAGCCCCTAAGGGCGACACAATCATAGCGATGGTGGCGTAAGCTCCTCGTAAAATAGATTTAAAAATCTCTAAGCACTCTGCTCTTTACCCTTTGCTAAAAGCCCCTAAGGGCGATACAATGATAGCGATGGTGGTGTAAGCCCCTCGTAAAATAGATTTAAAAATCTCTAAGCACTCTGCTCTTTGCCCTTTGCTAAAAGCCCCTAAGGGCGATACAATGATAGCGATGGTGGCGTAAGCCCCTCGTAAAATAGATTTAAAAATCTCTAAGCACTCTGCTCTTTGCCCTTTGCTAAAAGCCCCCAAGGGCGACACAATGATAGCTATGGTGGTGTAAGCCCCTCGAAAAATAGATTTAAAAATCTCTAAGCACTCTGCTCTTTGCCCTTTGCTAAAAGCCCCCAAGGGCGACACAATGATAGCGATGGTGGCGTAAGCCCCTCTTGTGAAAATGATTAAGCAACTTTCTTCTCTTGACATAAAATCTCTGTTATAAGATAATGACTTAATAATATCAAACAAGGAGAAAATATGCCTGCATCCTTTTGTCATTTAGCAGTTCATATTGTGTTTTCTACAAAAAACCGGAAAACTTGGCTTAAAAAACCTTTTGCCGATGAAATGTATGGCTATTTAAACGGAATAATTAAAAATTTAAATGGTATCCCTCTTGCCATCGGAGGAATAGAAGATCATATCCATATCCTATGTTTAGCACCTAAAGAAATAAGTATGGTTGAGTTTATGACAAAATTAAAAGCAAATTCCAGTAAATGGTTCAGAGAACATGCCAGACAAGATTTCCATTGGCAAGATGGATATGCTGCCTTTTCTGTCAGCAAATCCAACATAGAAAGTGTGAAAAATTACATAGAACATCAGGAAGACCATCATCACAATACAACAACCGAAGAAGAATTTAATGCACTTTTGAAAAAGCATTGGAATCCGGATAAATTAAAAGAGAAGCAAATGATTTGATAATAATAAAAAATGGTTATCAAGAGGGGCTTACGCCCCCATCGCTATAATCGTGTCGCCCTTGGGGGCTTTTAGCAAAGAGAAAAGTTCCAATAAACTATACTAACAGATTATTGAATGTTGCAAAGATCATTCAGGTTGGGGTGTTAGTAAGGATATGCAGGAAGAACGAAAACAAAAGATAGTATTTAGCCGGTTCCCAATAGATATAAAATATCTAACCGATATTCCTGAATACGAAATCTGGGAAGACAGCTTAACATATTGCACATGCGACGAACAATCTATTGATGAATGCCAGAGATGCAAAAACAGATACATATATGGTGCTGGCTGTGCTTACAAAGCTCTAAGTAAAAAAGGATTTACACACAAATCTAATTGCTCGGTCTTCGAAATGATTTTGAAAGAGTTTCTGGAATACAAATTTATTATGGGAGAGATTTAATATGGTCAAAGAAATAAAAGGACAGATAGTTACTCTACGGGACCTGACCGATGCTGACTTGAATGATTATCGAAAATGGTTTACCAAAGGGCTCGAATGGACCAAATGGGATGCACCTTGGGAAGAAATGAGTGATAAACATGCTCAGAACTTTATACAGCGGCTATCCAACAAACTTTCAAAAGGACCCCAAGAGATAAGAACGCGTTTTGAAATAGAAGTGGACAGTACCCATATTGGTTGGGTTTCTTCTTACCACATTGAAAGAAATCCGGGCTTTCTGGCAGTTGGCATTTCCATTCCGGAAGAGGATTTCTGGGCTAAGGGAATAGGCAAGGAAGCATTGCAATTGTGGATTGGATACATATTTGAAAACCATAAATTGGAATACATTTACTGTGAAACATGGTCTGGTAATGAAAGGATGGTGCGTTTGGCTCTTAGCATCGGTTTCGAAATTATTGAAAATGATAAGGTACTAGAATTTAACGGTATGCTGTATAAAAAACTCAAATTTAGGATTGGCAAAATACCTACACCTCAAGGCATCTAATGACCCGAAAAAAATAATTGGACTTCTGTTACCTTACTACAAGAAGAATTTAATGCACTTTTGAAAAAGCATTGGAATCCGGATAAATTAAAAGAGAAGCAAATGATTTGAAAATAATAAAATGATTATTTCGTGGGGCTTACGCCACCGTCGATATGATTGTGTCGCTCTTGGGGGGCTTCAAAAACATTCTAAATATTAAATGACACCCAAAGTGTCAGGCAGCGAACAGTATGACAAACAGGTATAAGCCCTTATCCGGTGGAGAGATGCTTAGGACTGCTTTCGGAAAGATGTCACAGTGGTTTTGGACTTCTTTGGACTGATTGGTGACACATTTGTGTCAAATCTGGACTGATATCGGACTGATTTCGGAACCTCCTGAATCTCAACGAAATAGACCAGTTGGAAAGAGCCGCAGTGTAAGTGGAACGGAGCTATCTTCATAACAAAGTCAATTCTGAAAGAGGTCTTAACAAAGAAGGACAAAGTCTGATGACTGGTTTTTAATTGCATGTGAGAAGTGATCACTCAAATTCAATCCTGTATTGGAAAACAATTATTTCAGATACGGCTCAAGGTGTGATTTATCTTGAGCAAACAACTCTTGGTGAGATGCATCAGCAATTAGGTTATTGTAAGAGGTGGCTTCTTTCTTAGTGACTTTGTACTTTCGGGTAGTATACTCATTCGATTTGAGGTTAATCAATATTGCTATTGTCGGGGAGATCGGATAGTACAATTCAAGTTCTTCAGTAAGGTCATTTGTGCTGCTATGGTAAGTAGCTTTTGTATTTATAACTGGTTGATCTCCAGTTATAAACGGTACGTCAGAATTGTTTTGTAAAAGCAGCAAGGATGTATTGTTTAACTTATTACTTAAACCCATAGCCATGTTATGAGCAAATATGAACCTTAACACCGGCCATGATCGGCTTAGAGATTCTCCAAACTGCGGGATGTTAGCAGCTCTACTTAAATATGCTTCTTGAATATTCTTAGTGCGGAAATACTGTGTAGTTAGATAAAGATTAAACTCAACATTAGATTCACTATCTCCAAAGAAATCAGTTTTTTCTTCACTTAAACTATCAAGGAATCTAATAGAATTATTCTCAATTTTCGAATGATAGTCTTCTTCTACATTGATGTAAAGTGTCTCAAGATCGTGCGAAACTTCCTTGTTTTTAGATGCGATTCTAAGAAGAGCATCACGATCATGTATCAATACCGTGAATACGTTGAGGATTCTTATAGCATGTTCCTTGACTACGGGCTCCATTCCATTTATATACAACTGTTGTAATAAGTTCAGATCACTTTGGGTAATCTCATTAAGTCTGTAAAAATATTTCTGACAAGCGCACTTAAGAGGTCTTCTGTCCTTTATCTCATTATTCTTCAAACAGTATATCAAAGAACCATTATATGTCCAGTTCTGTAAATACCTGCGCCACACAAAATGCTGACTTTTTTTCCTTTCCATACTTCCTTCCCATACCATATCATAATGTTTAGAATAGAGTTTTTGTGACTTTTTTAACACCATCGATAAGTTCAAGAACCTCGCTTTCGATGGGTTCAACATTCTTATCATGATCACATTTATTTCTGATATCCCCCAACAACTGAATCCTCCTCCAATCTGGTGTATCAATTATGTTGTGTTGTTTAAGAGCTTCATTGAGATCAGAGATCGATAGGTGTTTCTTCTTTGGTAAACTAACATCGTGATTGATGCATACTTGCTTTAGATGTCTTTCTAATACAACACCAGCCATAGCTCCTGCGGCTCTATTGAATCTATTCTTGAGTAAGTATGAAGCTGCATCAAGTTCATCATCGAACATCTCAGCTTTCAAATGTAACCGGATGTCATACAAGGAACTCTCAAACCTATTTTTTAACCCTTTAATAATGGCTAGCTGCTGTTCAAAGTGCGGAATTGCGGCACTTGAATCAACAAGTACCTCACCTATTCCATTCGTAACTCCCAAACTTTGTAGACAATCTTCTATTCTGTAAGACTCATAACTGATATGTTTACGTCCTCTTGGCTTTTCATAGTATCGGATAAAATCATCTAGCCTATCAGGCAGAAGTTGCTTAACCAATAGTTTAGCCTCAGAATACCAAGATTGATACTCAGAAATAAAGTTTGGTAATTTACTCTTCGCATCCGTAAACTCTTTCTTTGATTTATACAAGCTCATGACATCTTTTTCTTCGAATTCATATAGCATACTTATCCGAAGATCATTTCCATACTTATACAGAGCTTCAATGTCCTTCTTATACTTCTCAATCGTGTAACTCATATCTGTCTCCTTATTTTCATTTTAACCTTAATTGCATCACCAGCGCCCCCTATCAACGAGATATCATCTCCCTGCAGGGAATCGACTACCTGGACCCGGTAATCTGCATATTGATTCTCAAATGTTGGTATCCATTCCAACTCATTGTTTTGCTCTTTTTTAAAGAACATTTTTCTATCCTCTTCTTTACCCTTCTGTATAAGTTAATTATAAAAGTTTTACTTATATTATCCTTTATTATTTGTCAAGATTTTTTAGCCAATTATTTTCAGATCTTCCAATTATAAAAAAGGTAATGTAACTTGCTGAGATTCAGCTCATTTTCCTTTATATTTAAGGATGTCTTGTCTTTTTAAATGACTAAAACAATCGAACAATACTTTAAATCGGAAAATCTTTGCAAAAAAAACCACTTGCCGAAGAAATGTATGTCTATTTACATAAACTAATCAGAAATTTCAAATGTATTCTTCTTGCTATAGGATGAATAGAAGATCATATACCTATTCTTAGTTTAACCCCAAAGAAATGAGTATGGTAGAAATTATTACAATATTTTAAGCAAATTCAAGTAAATTGTTTAGAGAACACAACAGATAGAATTTTATTGGCAAGATGATTATATGCTGCCTATTCTCTAAGCAAATCCAACAAAGAAAGTGTTAAAAATTGCACAGAACATCAGGAAGACCATCATCACAATATAACAACCAAAGAAGAATTTAATGCACTTTTGAAAAAGCATTGGGATCCCGATAAATTAAAAGAGAAGCAAATGATTTGAAAATAATAAAATGATTATTTCGTAGAGCTTACGCCACCGTCGCTATGATCGTGTCGCCCTTGGGGGCTTTTAGCAAAGGGTAAAGAGCAGAGTGCTTAGAGATTTTTAAATCTATTTTACGAGGGGCTTACGCCACCGTCGCTATGATTGTGACGCCCTTGGGGGCTTTAAAACCCTCTCAATTTTCTTAACCCTCTCAATTTTCTTAACCTTCTTAACATTCTTAACTCTCTCAACCATCTCAACTGTCTCAACCATTTAAACCCTCTCAAACTTTTTTTTACTCAGCAACTTATATTTTCTTGCTAAAAAAAGGGGGCATCTCAATTACATTTTTTGCTTGACAGGTTGTCAACTCTATTTACAGGTGTATTGTAAACAAAATCTCCAAGAGGTATGAAAAAATGGCAGAGAACATAACCCAACAGCTGGATGCATATATAACAAACAAGATAGCGCTATCCAGAGCAATGGGTTACTTAAGTGACAGTTCAAAGAGTCATATTGTTGAGATATTAGGTAAATCGGGTTCAGGTAAAAGCCATTTTGTTCAGCCCTTAATGGAAAGTGTGGCAGATAGATATGCCAGGCGGATATATTTTTCTCCGCATCCTCTTGTATTAAATCATTTTTCTGAACTTATTCAGGTGATTACAGATGTAACGGAAGAAGACCTATATGGTTATTATCAGGAATTTCGGGAAAATATTAACTCGGTAAACAAATACGACTTTTTCTTTTATATTACGGAGCGTTTAAACGAGATGGAACTGTTTCAGCCATTTCTGCTGGTGATTGATGATTGTGATATTTATGATAATTATACCCGTGATTATTTACAATATCTGGTTCAATATTTACCGGATACGGGAATTCAGATAGTAGTTTTTACGCAAACGCGTTTATTTCCCTTTGCGGAATTGGACAATATACCCACATTAGGAGTGGAGGAATGTCAGTGGCTTTTACAATTAACCTTTCCGGAGACGGATTTTACAGGTAGCAGTGAAAGCGAAATATTTCAGAAAATAACTTCCGGCAACCTGATGATCATAGAAAAGGTCTTGAAGGAGATGAAGAGCCAAAAGCCAAAGGGGAAGTTTAATTTGGGACCTTATCTGGAAAAGACCTTTGATGCTGAACAGATTTATTATGAAACGCTGGAAACCCTTAGTTCCTCACAGAAAGAAATTCTAACTGCGATGTATGTATTGGATGGATTTGATGCCAGTGCCTTAGCCAAAGCTTTGGGCAATCCCAAAAATATAAAGACGGATTTGGTTACTTTATATAATTTGAATTTGATTTCCAAACCGGAAAAGGGATTGTCCATTCAAAAGAAGAAGGCATTTTCGGAATGGCTGAATAACAATTTGAAGGAGTTCAAAGGCACTTTATTGAATCAGCTGATGGAATATTTGCAAAAGGAGAAAAAGCATCCCCAGATTTTGGTTTCTCTGCAGATGTTAAATAAAAAATACAATTCCGCTCTCTTTGGTAAAGTAACTTCCGAGCTATATCAGATCAACGATTCCGCAAGTGTGTTAAGGTTAGAAGAATATGTTTTGGCGCATACCAAAAGTCCCGCGGACAAATTAGCCAGCACGCAAAGAATTGCTGAAGCATATTCAGCGCTAAATCAGAAAGACAAAGCGATAGATCATTTTCGTCAGGCATTGCATATTTCTACGGAAAACAATATTCCTGCAGAGCAAATCGTTTATAAACTTGCTAGTGATCTCTATGCCGTAAATTCATCCGCTTTTGCTTTGGAAATTATCAAACAGTATTCTCCGGCTACGATAGACCCCTATTGGAAAGTAAAAATTCTCCTGTTAAAAGCTGATATTCAAACGGAAAGTGAGGCATTTAATGAGGCATTCAACACTTTGGATATTGCCAGCCACTCTTCAAACAGCATAACTAATCAGCAACAAAGACACAGCGTTCAAGCCGAAGCCAAAAAAATACGCGGGAAAATACACTATTACATAAATGAATGGGAACAGGCGGAAGAGGTCTTCAACGAAGCTGAAACGCTTTATTCTCTTGCCAAAGATCACAGCGGTTTAGCTGCTATCTATAACAATTTGGGTGTTTTGTATATGTGTCAGGGTTTTTGGGAAAAGAGCGAGACCTATTTTCTGAAAAGTTTGGCGCTGGAAAAACAATATTTTAACCTGAATGGCATTTCGGTATGTTATAATAACTTAGGCGGTTTAATGGATGATAAAGGTGATCCGGCAAAATCACTTTATTACCTGGAAGAGGCACTTAAAATACAGAAACTTCTGGCTGAACCCTATAATATCACTAATATCTATAATAATATAGGTGTTACGCTAATGGACCACGGTGACTATGACAGGGCTGAAGATGCCTTAAAAAAGTCGCTGGATATGGCTAATGAATTTGGTTTTCAGCGTAATACGATTGCCACCTTAAATAATCTGGGCGGTTTATATTTCAAGAAAGGTGACTGGGCAGAATCCATTTCTTACTATGAAAAAGCCATTAAACTTTCTCAGGAAAGCGGTTTTAACGAAGGTCTATTGCGCAGTTTTAATAACTTGGGCGAGGTTTATGAAAAACAGGATGAACTGAACCTGGCTTATGATCTTTATATTAAAGGTCTGGAATTGCTTCCTGCCGTTTCGGATGATTATATTAAGGCAGAATTGTATGGCAATCTGGGAAGTGTTTTTACTAAGCTGCATAAATTTAAGGATGCCTATCGTTATCTGGTTGAAAGCTTGGATTTCTTTAAAAACATTGCTGCCCGGGATAAAATTATTGAGGGTTATCTGAAACAGGCATATTACTTTATCCTAACCCGCAATATTGAAAGTGCCGATTATTATCTGGCGGAAGCTCAAAAACTGGCTATTGAACAAAATCTGCCTTTTGAAATAGGGCGTTCTTTATATCTGCGTGCTTTGCTGGAAAGGAAAAATTTGGAATCCGCAAAGAATTATCTGAATGAGGCAATTAAACATTTTGTAGAAGCAGGTAGTAACTATGAACTTTCTTTAGCCAATTATGAACTTGCCGGTGTGCTTTTGGATATGGAAGAATGGGAACAGGCAATGGAAATTTTGAAAAATAACCGCAAAATAATTGAAAGATACGGCTCTATTAAATTACTGGAACAAAATGACATCCTGATGCAAAAAATATCCCGTGAATATTCTTCGCAAATGGAAGAAGTAAAATTTGAAGAAAACCTGCTGAACCAGTTCTATGAAATTACCCAAAACCTGAATACGATAACCGATTTGGATGTGCTGATAGAACAATCCCTTTCCAGTTTAGTGGAAATTGCCAATGCCGATGGCGGAATGCTTTTACTGCATCCTAATCCGAGTTTGCCGGATGCCTGGGAATATAGAATTTATCATAATTTTTCTCCTGAAGATAAGTATCACGACCAATTTCAGAATATTTGTTATGAAGTGTATCAGAATAATAAGCTGGAAAACATTAAACAGCCGCATTTTGCTCCCAGTTATAATAATATTTTAGCTCTGCCTCTTTCCATTCGTAAAAATACTATGGGAGTCGTTTTGCTCTTTTGTAAAAGCGGTTCCAAATATTTTTCCGAAAGGATTATCAATTTGCTTTCCGCTCTTTCCAATCAAATTATCGTAATTATAGAAAACATCCTCAGTGCCAATCTGGAAAAAAGCCATAATATTATCCGCGAACAGCTTAGCTCCAATAATATCTATTCCAATATAATAGGTAAAAGCCCGGAGATGATGAAGATTTTTGAGATTATTGAAAAGGTGAAAGATACTCCTACTACAGTGCTTTTAGAAGGTCCCAGCGGAACAGGTAAAGAATTGATAGCCAGGGCATTACACTATAGCAGTAACAGAAGAAATAAGGCATTTGTAGCTCAATATTGCGGTGCCTTGCCCGAGACCTTACTGGAAAGCGAACTTTTTGGTCATGTAAAGGGTTCTTTTACAGGTGCTGCTTATGATAAAAAGGGTTTATTTGAAATAGCTGATGGTGGAACTTTCTTTCTGGATGAAATTTCCGATATCAGCCAGTCCACACAGTCCAAATTGCTGCGTTTTTTGCAGGAAGGAGAAATTAAAAGAGTTGGAGCTACAAAAACGGAAAAGGTTGATGTGCGAGTTGTTTGTGCTACCAATACGCCTTTAATGGAAAGAGTTAAAAGCGGGGAATTCCGTTTAGACCTCTATTACCGTTTAAATGTTATCAGAATTGATGTTCCGCCGCTGAAAAACAGAACGGGTGATATTCCTCTTTTGGCAATACACTTTCTGGATAAATACAATAAACGAATGAATAAAAATGTTATGGGATTTACAGCTGAAGCAATGAAGGTTTTGGAACAATATGACTGGCCTGGAAATGTCCGTCAGCTGGAAAATGAAATTGAAAGAGCGGTAACTTTGGCTGAACCCAATACTTTCATTAAGCCCAGTGATTTTAGTGAAGAAGTTTACCGTCATATTGAATACAGCAAAACAATCGCTATGCTTTCGGGAAAGAAAAACTTAAAGGATGCCATAGAAGAACTGGAACGCAAATTGATTTCTCAATCCCTGGAAAAATTTCAGTGGAATCAAACCCAGGCAGCTAAAGAATTGGGGCTTTCGCGTCAGGGCTTAATTAAAAAGATGCAGCGTTATAATCTTTACCGCGAAGAGGATTAACGAATAGGATAAAATGTGGAAAGTATAAACAACGAAGTAAAAAACACGGAGAATTTTAACAACCTGCCTTTGGAGCAATTGGAATTTGTAGCTATAGATATTGAAACCACCGGCTTAAATTCGGAATGGGATGAAATTATTCAGATAGCTGGTATGCGCTTTAAAGGTGAAGAAGTTGTTAATCAGTTTGTCAGTTTGGTTAAGCCCAAAGGGAAAGTGCCCAAGTTTATTGAGCATTTAACTCATATTTCGCCTCAGGAACTAAAAACGGCACCTCCTATAAAAGAGGTACTGAAGGATTTTTGTAATTTTATTGGCGATAGCATTTTGGTGGGACATAATATTGGATTTGATTTTAACTTTCTCAATCAATTTATCGTGGATAATGGGGGTTTCCCGATCAGCAATATGCATTGGGATACAGCAGAAATAGGGCGTATTTATTTACCTTTTACAACTGACCATAAATTAAGTACCCTGGTTTCTTTTTTCGGAATTGAACTAATGAATGCTCATCAGGCAGATGCAGATGCCCTGGCAACAGGAAAGCTCTTTAATGCCTTAACCAATTATATTTTAAATCATTATGGCTATATGCTTAATGCCCGGTTAATGGATTTAGCAATGCAGGCAAATCTGAAAAGCGGATTGTATGAATATATCAAATGGATTGTGAGACAACAGCGTTCATCAGCTCTTTCCGGTAAAAAAACGGTTCCTGTAGTCAATGAACTGAACAATGTTATTGAGCATATTGCTGCAGGTTCCATAAAAAGCATTCCTGAGGTCTTTGCTGAAGATGGAATTTTTGCCTCCAAATTTCCCAATTTTGAATTTCGTTCCGGACAAATGACTATGGCAGAAGAGGTTGCCGATGCTTTTAGCAAACAGGATTTTTTGGTGGTAGAAGCAGGAACGGGAGTAGGAAAATCCTTTGCTTATCTGGTTCCGGCAATTGATTTCAGTAACCGGAATAAGAGCAAAGTAATTGTTTCTACCAATACTAAAAATCTGCAGGAACAGCTTTTCTTCAAGGATTTACCGCAACTGAAAAAAATATTGCCCCTGCCTTTCCAAGCCGTATTAGTTAAAGGTAGGGAAAATTATATCTGCGAAAGAAGGTGGCAGGAACTTTTACAGGAACAAACCAGAGGCATAACTTCTTACGATGCGTATGGTCTACTGAATCTTCTTGTTTGGAAAGAACATACGAATACAGGGGATGTTTCCGAAAATTCTTCTTTTGATAAAAACCGCTTTGGTGTTTTATGGCATAAGATATGTTCCGATCGCTACTTGTGCGGAGGCAGAAAGTGTCCCTTGTTCCAAAGCTGTTATGTAATGAAATTGCGCAAGAATATAGAGACGGCATCTATTGTAGTTGCCAATCATTCCTTGCTTCTGGCAGATGCTCAAATGGATAATTCCACTTTAGGTGAATATCAATATCTGGTAATTGATGAAGCGCATAATCTGATGTCCGCTGCTTCCAAAAATCTGGGTTTTACTTTAAGTTATGTTGACCTCAACAGCTTATTTAATCAGCTTGTTTATACTTCCAGGAAATATTCCGGGGGCTTTCTTTCCCAAATTATTCAGACACTGCAGAAAAGTATGTTAACTACTGACCAAAAGACGCATATAGAAACCCTTTGCACCAAACTGACAGGGGAAATTGACAGTCAGAGGCAGGTGATAACAAAGCTTTTCAGTTTAGCGGAAGACCATTGTGTTGAAGCAAAAAGCTATAATAAATTGCGGATAAAGGACATCAATGCTTTTGAAGATATCTATACCCTTCTGAAGGAATTATCTCTTGCTTTCAAGGATATTATGAAAGACCTTACTGCCCTGGATAATGTTTTCAGCACTTTAAACAGCAATCAAGTGAAGGATTTGGATGTTCTGAAAGATAATTTGAAGGGTTATTTATCCCGCTATATGGAAACGGAAGAGATAATTTTACAACTTCTTAATCCCGATTTGGATAATTATGCTTTATGGATTGAAAACGATCCCAATTCGGAACGCAATGTTCCTATCAGCACTTTTTGTTATGCACCTGTGGAAGTTGGAGAACATCTTAACCGTTTGCTTTATCAAAATATCCCCTGTATTATTTTCACTTCTGCTACTTTATCTATCAGGGGTTCTTTCAAGTTTTTCCTCAATCAATCGGGCTTGAGTTTGGTTACGGAAAAGAATGTTAGGCAGAGTATTGTTGAATCACCTTTTGATTATGATAAGCAGTCCTTATTGTTAATTGGCAGTTTTCTTCCTGAGTATAAGGATAAATTCTTCCAAAGTCAGGCATTGGGTTGTTTGGAACAAATATTGACTACTACGAATGTAGGAACGATGGCACTTTTTACTTCCTATAAGGACTTGGATGCTGTTTACGATCATCTTAGCGATACCCTTTTTCATCTCAATCGTCCATTTTTTGCTCAGGGTAAGGGTGTAAGCAGAAATTCCCTTCTGGATGAATTCAAGAAGAGTAAAAATGCCGTGTTATTGGGAACTTCTTCTTTTTGGGAAGGGGTGGATATTCAAGGGGATTCACTTTCTCTATTGATTTTATACAAAATTCCTTTTCAAGTGCCTTCCGAGCCATTGGTAGAGGCACTTATAGATAAACTGGAACGGGAAAATAAGGATTCCTTTATGCATCTGATGTTGCCCAATGCTTTATTACGTTTAAGACAAGGTTTTGGACGCTTAATCCGCAGTAAAACAGACCGGGGAGTAGTTCTTATTATGGATTCCCGTGTTTCCAAAAAGAAATATGGTATTTACTTTAAACAAATATTACCAGGACGCTGTATTGAATTGAAAGACGAACAACATCTCATTTCTGAAATTGGTAAATTTTTTAATCCCTTACCTGCCAATATTTGAGTATGGATACTTTTCTTTTGTTACGGAAGGAATACCCTCAACTAATTGATGAGGGCATTGTGCATATAGAAGTTCCCTTAAAAGAACATTGCAGTTTTAACATAGGGGGTCCCGCTGAGGTTTTTTGCACTCCTTATACCCAAAAACAATTAGTTACTCTCTTAAAGTTTTGCCTTGGGCATAATATTCCTTATTTTATTTTAGGGAAGGGCTCTAATTTGCTCATTTCGGATAAGGGAGTAAAGGGCATAGTTATCAGCACGGAGCGTTTTGATAAAATCACTTTAGGTAAGCATTATTTATCTGCTTTCTGTGGAGTTACCCTTAAGGACTTAGGTAATTTTGCCTGTGAGAATGGATTAAGCGGATTGGAATTTGCCAGTGGAATTCCGGGCTCTGTAGGAGGAGCGGTTTTTATGAATGCCGGTGCCTACGGAAACGAGATCAAGGATATGCTTTACAGCAGTAGAGCTATTTTGCCTACCCAAGAAAAGCTCAATTCTCCAAACCCTGTTTTCTACCTGAAGGCGTCAGAACATAATTTTTCCTATCGGCATAGCGTCTTTCAAGATTTGGGCTTAATTCATCTTTCCTCTCTGTTTATTCTGAAAAAAGATAAACCGGAAAATATCCGCCAGCGAATGCAGGAATTACAACAAAAACGACAGGATAAACAACCAATGGATTTACCCAGTGCCGGCAGCGTTTTTAAACGACCGGAAGGTTTTTTTACCGGAAAATTAATTGAGGAATGCGGATTGAAGGGCTTTCGGATTGGTGATGCAGCTATTTCGGAAAAGCATTGCGGTTTTATTGTTAATCTTGGTTCTGCTACTGCTAAAGATGTTTTTCAGCTTATTCAGCATATTCAAAAAGTTGTTTATGAACGCTATGGTGTTCATCTGCAAACGGAAATTCGTATTTTGGGAGAAATATGAAAAGCCGGCAAATAATTTTGCCTTTGCTTTTTTTTGTGGTTCTGGTTTTGCTCTGGCAATTTATCAGCACTAAAGGAGTTATCGCTTTTTGGGTAGTTCCTTCGCCGCAACAGGTGATTCAGGTTTTTATTAACTATCCAGGTTTGATTTGGCATCACTTAAAGCCAACTTTGATAGAGGCAATCAGCGGACTTTTAATCAGTATTGTTCTGGGCTCTATAACGGCTATTGCTATGAATTTATCTCGCCTTATCAAACAAATTATCTATCCTTATCTGATTATTTCCCAAACAGTTCCTATTATAGCTGTAGCGCCTTTACTTATAATTTGGTTTGGCTATGGCATCAGCGCTAAAATCTTTGCCGTAGTGCTGATGTGCTTTTTTCCGATTGCTTTAGGACTTTATGACGGTTTCAGGAGTGTGTCCATAGACCAGATTCGCCTTTTAACTTCAATGGGAGCAACACCCTATAAGATATTTAGATTATTAAAAATACCTTCTGCTTTACCCAATTTCTTTACGGGACTAAAACTATCTGCAACTTATAGCGTGATGGGAGCTGTGATAGGTGAATGGTTAGGAGGAACTTCCGGTTTGGGAATTTATATGACCAGAGCTACAAAGTCCTATCAGACAGCTCATATTTTTGCCGTGATTATTGTTATCGTGGCTGTCAGTTTAGCGCTGTTCGGAATCGTGGCTTTGCTGGATAGGATTTTGCTGAAATGGAAATATCATCCTATTGATGAATATCTGGAACCAGAAAAAAAATAACCTCTCACAGATAAAAATAAGTGCACGCAGATTTCGCCGATACCGCAGATTTTTTTATTTATAATTATTCTTATATTGAAATACAGCTGAGCCAGTCGATCCGGTTATCTGAATTCTCTTAGTCATTCTTCATTTTTCATTTTTATTTGTGCTTCTTGGCTTGGAACTTGGACAAAATCGCCGGGTTGGAAGTTTCCGGAAAAGCGGACGCGGACATAGTGATCGCTCAAAAATTCGCAGTAGCCAGCGGTGTTTTTTTCCACAATTCCGCGTAACGGGATATTATTTTCCATTAGGGATTTAGTATAGGCGGAAGTCAGTTCGCGGGAAATTTGGCTGAGTTCATTGGCTCTGCGGTTTTTAATGGTTTTAGAGATTTGGTTAGGAAAATCAAAAGCAGGGGTTCCTTTTCTTTTAGAAAAAGTGAAAATATGTAGATAAGCCAGGGGTAAAGAGCGCAAAAATTCACAGGTCTGGTTATGTTCTTCTTCCGTTTCACCAGGGAAACCGGTTATTACATCCATTCCGATTGCCGGATAGGGAATGCGTTCACAAATCTTAACTATTAGTTGGTTAATTGTGGTGGAGGTATAGTGGCGTCTCATCCTTTTTAGCCCAGAATCAGCACCACATTGCAACGGTATATGATAATGCGAGCAAAGCTTGGGAATTAAGGGAAGAGTGTTAATTAGTTTATCATTAAACAATTGCGGTTCAACGGAGCTAAGGCGAATCAATTCCAAGCCCTGCAATTCGTTTAAGCGGAGCAAAACATCGGTTAAATCGTTATTTCCATCTTTGTATAGTCCTAAGTTAATTCCTGATAGCACAATTTCCTTATAACCGTTTTCCACAAATAACTTGGCTTGCTGAATAACTTGTTCCAAAGTTGCCGACCTGCTTCTGCCCCTTCCATAAGGGACTGCACAATAAGCACAGTTAAAATCGCAGCCGTCTTGAATAATTTGAAAGGCGCGTGTGCGGTTATACATTTTAGCAGTTGGCTTATAGACAAATTCCTTTGCCTGCATAATATCCATAAATTCGTAGTTGCCACCGGCAAGGATATCCGCAATATTCAGTTTCTGCTGATTATCTATAATCCAGTCAACATTGCCCATTTTGGCAATTTCTTCCGGATAGCGTTGAGCAAAGCAGCCAGTTACGACAATTTTGGCAAAGGGGTTTTGCGTTTTTTGAGATAATGCCTGACGGATTAAATAGCGGCTTTTATAGTCGGTTCGGTTCGTTACAGTGCAGGTATTGATGATATAGATATCCGCTTCTTCCTGCCAGGGAACTAACTTAAAGTCGTTGAACTGGTCTAAAATTATGGAGGACTCGGCTTGATTGGCTTTGCAACCAAGGGTAGCAATAGCGATGCGAATCACGACTTTAACAAAAATTGACAGATGGCAGGTGCATAAAGTTTGTGTTCAATTTCCAGCACTTTTTCGGCAATTTCTTCCGGACTTTTACAGGAACTGATATCCACTTTTTGTTGAGCTACAATTTTTCCCTTATCATATTGGGAATTAACAAGATGAATAGTAACTCCGGAAAATTTGTCACAGGAAGCAAAAACCGCTTTATGCACAGCCATTCCATACATACCTTTGCCTCCATATTGGGGCAATAAGGCAGGATGGATGTTTAAAATGGGGACTTGAACATCCGCAATAAAATTCTCCGAGAGCTGTTTTAAAAAACCCGCTAAGGCAATCAGTTCTATGTTATGTTGTTGGCAAAGGTTTATTGCCTGTTGTTCAAAAAGTTGCATATTGCGGGTAGAAATAATGTGGTAATTCAATCCTTTTTCTTCAGCCAATTGAACTGCAGGTGCATCTTTGCGGGTGAAAATGACCAAAGCGACTTCAATGGGTAACTTATTCTGTGTAAAATAGTTATGCAATGCACACAAATTTGAGCCCCGACTTAATCCGCTGCAAAAAACAGCTATTTTATGGGTTGCAGATGCAGGTCTTTCCATTGCTGTTCATCTACTTCAGAAGGTGCCTGGCTCATTAAATCCGTTGCCTTCAATGTTTTAGGAAAGGCAATAACATCTCGGATGGATTCAGCTCCCGTCATAATCATAACTAATCTATCCAAACCAGGAGCTATTCCTCCGTGTGGTGGAGTTCCATATTTTAGTGCTTCCAGAAAGAACCCGAAACGCTTCTGCAGTTCTTCTTCACTAAAACCAAGAATATCAAATATTTTCTTTTGGATGTCATAACGATGACACCTGATACTGCCGCTGGAAAGTTCAACTCCATTGCAGACAAGGTCATAAAGTTGTCCAATAATTTCACCGATTTTTTCGGGAATATCCAGATAGGGAATATGTTCTTCTTTGGGTAAGGTAAACATATGATGAGCTGGTTCCCATTTACCTGTTTCCAGATTTTTAGTAAAGAGGGGAAAATCCGTTATCCAGCAAAAGGCAAAACTGTTTTCGGGAATGAGATTTAATTGGGGAGCCAAGAAATTACGAATTCCTGCTAAAACCTTGCTTACCATTTCATAATTATCTGCGGCAAAGGCAAGAAGGTCATTTTTTTGAGCTTGGGTAGCTTGAATAATTGCCTCTGCTTCTTCAGGGCTAAGGAATTTACTGATGCCACCTTCCAAACCGTTTTCCGTTACTTTGGCAAAGGCAATTCCTTTACCTCCCAAGTGCTTAGCAAGTTCTACCAGTTCATCCTGTTGCTTTCTGCTGAAATCAGCTGCTTTAGGAATGGGGATTGCTTTAACTACTCCTCCGTTTTTCAGGGCGGCAGAAAAGACATTAAAACCGCTATTTTTTACTATGTTAGAAATGTCAAATAACTTCATTTCAAAACGAATATCGGGTTTATCACAGCCATAATTCTCCATTGCTTCCGCATAAGGAATAACAGGAAAAGGGATGCTTAAATTATATCCCAAGACCTCCTGAAAAAGTTTGGCAAAAAGGCGTTCTATAAGATCAAAGATTTGCGCTTGAGAAACGAAACTCAGCTCTATATCCAATTGCGTAAATTCGGGCTGTCTATCTGCTCTTAAATCCTCATCCCGAAAGCATCTGGCGATTTGATAGTATCTATCCAAGCCGGCAATCATTAAGAGCTGTTTAAACATTTGAGGGGATTGCGGTAAGGCATAAAATTTTCCCGGTTGCATTCTACTGGGAACAAGATAATCCCTTGCTCCTTCAGGAGTGCTTTTCATCAGGATGGGAGTTTCAATTTCATAAAAACCCTCGTTATTGAGAAATTCCCGTATAATTTGCATTATGCGGTGCCTGGTGATAATTATCTTTTGCAGTTTGGGACGACGCAAATCCAAATAGCGATAAGTAAGCCGCAAATCCTCTTCCGCCATAGCGACTTCACTAAATTGAACAGGAAGGGGTTGTGCATCATTTAAAATATAAAATTCCTCCGCTTCCAGTTCAATTTTACCGGTGGGAAGATTGGGATTAATGTTGGGTTCGGTGCGTGCACAAATTTTTCCGCGGACAGCAATTACATATTCATTACGAACTTTTTCCGCTTTGGCAAAAATCTCCGGTTTTTCGGGACGGATAACAACTTGCAGAATACCTTTAACATCACGCAAGTCAATAAAAATTAAACCACCCAGGTCGCGGCGTTTATTCACCCAACCCATAACGGTTACTTCTTGTCCAATGTGCTCCGTATTCAAATTTCCGCAATAATGAGTGCGGGTTAAATTTCCCAGGTTATCAAGCATTGTGTTTTCTTTTTTCTCGCTTTATCAGTTTAATTTGATTGCCTCAAAGAGCTTATCTATTTTCTTCACATTTTCGCCAAGGGCATTAATCATAGAGCATTTTTGGAGATATTCCTCGTTTGGATAGATAAGTGCATTATTTTTAATTGTCTCAGGTAACAAATTATTTGCTGCCTTATTGGGAGTGGCATAGCGGCAATATTCCGTATTGCGTTTACCGATTTCCGCATTTAGGAGAAAATCAATGAATTTATAGGCAAGTTCTTTATTTTTAGAGGACTTAAGCATAACGATATTATCCATCCATAAGCTGGTACCTTCCACGGGGAGAAAGAATTTAATATCGGGATTGTTTTCCATAACCTGTAAAGCATCTCCGTTATATGCCTGAGCCAGCCATGTTGTTCCATCGGGAACTTCGTTTTTATAGCTATCAGAATCAAACTGCGTAATATTTTTATCCCATTCGGCAAGCGTTTTTTCTGCAGCCGCTAATGCTTCAGCACTTGTATCATTAAGATCGTAGCCATTGTAGATTAATGCTGCACCAACAACTTCGCGTGCATCATCCAGCATCGTAACTTTGTTTTTACCGGTGAAAAAATTATCGGCTAAGATATTCCAGCTTTGGGATTTAACAACGCTTTCAGGAACATAACGCTGATTATAAATAATTCCGGTTAAACCCCAAAAATAGGGTAGGGAATATTTATTGCCAGGGTCAAAACTGGTTGCTTTCAGCAAAAGATTGTTATCCAGATTGCCGTAATTTGGAATTTTGGTTAAATCCAACGGTTCCAGTAAACCCGCTTCACGCATAATAGTTACATGATCACCACTGGGGAAAACAAGATCAAATGCTTCGCGGGAACTCATAATTTTGGTGAGCATATTTTCGTTGGAATCGTAAGTGCTATATTTAATAGTGCATTTATTCTGCTGTTCAAATTCCTTGATGAGGTCGGGATCAATATAATCACTCCAGTTGAAGATATACAGAACCGGCTTATTTTTACTGCAGGAACCGCAAAAAAACAGCAGAACTATGACCATTATTAGGACTATGATATTTCCTCTTTTCATCTTTCTCTCCTTTTTTTCTCTCACAGATTACACAGATAACACAGATAAAAGATTAGCACACGGATTTAACGGATTTTAGCTGATTAACACAGATTTTAGTTTTTTAATTACCATTATGTAAAATCCTGCTAATCAAGTCGATCCAGTTATCTGCGTTCTATTTTTTTATCTTCCACTTCATTCTTCATTTACTTTCGCTTGTTCAATCCCTTCCTGTAACTGCACACTCTGCAATAAAATCCAGCCAATCACAAAGAAAAAAATCAAGGACAAAACGGAATAACGAATATCCCCTGTCTGATGTGCTATCCATCCATATAAAATTGGACCAATAATAGAAGATAAGCGTCCTGTCAAGGTATAAAATCCGAAAAATTCTGCCTGTCTATCCCTCGGAGTTAAAAGAGAAAGCATAGTTCTACTATTTGCCTGACTACTACCAATTGCCAAACCAGCAACCAGACCGACAAAATAATATTCACTGGCACTGCTGCAAAAAAATGCCCAGATTACAACGCCAATCCAAATTATAAGGGATATACTCAAGGAATTTTTTACATTCCATTTATCCGTAAGCCAACCGAAAAATGCTGCTCCCAAAATGGAAGTAAATTGTGCCAGAATGAAATAGGTTATCATCTGCGGAGTTGTCATCCCAAACCTTTCCGCTCCATAAATGGAAGCAAAAACAATCACTGTAGTAATGCCGTCGTTATAAATAAAATAGCTGATAATATATTTCAGCAGTTGGGGTAACTTGGCAATGTTCTTTAGGGAATAAGTAACTCTTTGCCAGGCAATCCGATAATAGTTACTTCTTTGAGAGGGACGACGGAATTCTTTCAACCAGAAAAAAGTGAACAGGGAAAATAAAAACAGGTGCAATGCCACAGCAGGAAAAACCAAACGCACATTGATTTTTACCAAAACTAAAGCTACAAGCAGGGAAACTAAACCACCTACATATCCTAAAGACCAGCCAAAACCGGAAACCTTACCGATATCTTCCGGCTGGCAAATTTCGGGCAAAAAAGCATCGTAAAATACATTAGCACTATTGAAACCGAAATTGGCAATAATGAAAAACAACATTCCTATAAAAACATCACCTGGCTTAACAAAATAAAGCAGAGCCGTAAAAATTACGGTTATATAGCAATTAATGAAAAGCATCCGTTTTTTGGCACGGGAATAATCTGCTACAGCTCCAAAAATAGGTGCTGAAATAGCAACCAGGGTCATAGAAATTCCGATTGCTCTTCCCCAAAGCATTTCTCCATAACCGGCAGGTCCGCCGACTACATTATTGATAAAATAAACGCTGTAAACGACTGTAACAATTATAGTTGTAAAGGCAGAATTGGCAAAATCATAGAGCATCCAGCCGATAATATTACGGTTGAATTTCATTTGTCCATTCCTTCCAACTTCTGAATTTGATAGCCCTGCCAGATATTACAGAGATCTTCTTTGGGACTGGCAATAAAAACCTGATAACGGTTATTGATGCAATTTCTTATTTGTTGAGAATGAAAAGTATCCAACTCGGCAAAAATATCGTCAAAAAGCATAATAGGTTTTATGCCGGTAACTTTTTCAATTAGGCGTGCTTGAATGAGCTTTAAAATAATTACAGCAATGCGTTTTTGGCCCTGAGAAGCATAAGTAAGCATTTTACGCTCTTTAAGCTTAAACTCATAATCGTCCAAATGTGCTCCTACTAAAGAGCGTTGCAGTAATTTTTCTCTATCCTCAATAGTGGTAAGGTGTTTTATGATTTCTTCCGGAGAACTCTCTAGAGGCAATTTTAAAGAGGGTAAATAAACCAGAGAAATCGCAGTGGAAGCAGGAAAAATATCTTTGAATGTCTCTTGAAAAGCAGTATTAACCTTTATCAGATAGCGCTTACGATAATTCCAAACCTCAGCTAAAGAAGAGGCAAAAGAAAGATTCCAGCTGGCAATTTCTGCCCGGGAATAGCTTCTTTTAAGCATTGCATTTCTTTGCTGAACGATATGTAAAAAATGCCTTAAAACATTTATATAAGAAGGATAAAGCTGAGAAATTGCCAGGTCAAAGTATTGCCGGCGAAAACGCGGCGAACCACTTATCAATAAATGGTCTTCCGGAGCACAATAAATAACTTTTATTACTTCAAAAAGGGTGCTTAACTGGCGGATAGGTAATTCATCAATCTTTAAAAGTTTACGCTGGTCTGCATAAATTAGGGACACCTTTTTCGGAGTTTGTTGGTCGCTCAGAAAAAAACCCTGAACCCGGAAAAACTGCCCTTCAAAATTGAGCAGTTCTTCATCATTGTGAAAACGAATGGATTTACCTATACTGCAATAGGCAATTGCCTCCAGGAGATTGGTTTTCCCGCTACCATTAGGACCAATTATCAAACAGCCCTGAGGTTGGAAATCAAACTCATTTTGGCGATAGCTACGGAAATTCTCAAGTTCAATTTTAGCCAGGTTCAAATTTTTTATGAACGCAAAGGCATTAGCAGGAAGGTTATTTCCTGATCGGGAACAGGTGTTTCATTGTAAATCATCATCGCATCTTTGGAAGTTCCTAGTTTGATGACAACTTTTTCTGTATCTATAGCTTCCAGGATAGAAAGCATATATTTATAGTTGAAAGAAACTCCAGTTGAAGAGCCAGCGAAAGTAAAATTATCCATATTTTCTTTTGCTTCACCGGTATCTCTGTTACTAGTATTCACTTCAAAACGATCGCTATCCAAATCAAAATGAATGCGTAAATTGTCATCCGGAGCTACAAGAGCAACTCTTTTTATGGCAGTTATGAGAGCTTGCCTATCAACAACAAATTTATTTGGCAGTTCAGCAGGAAATGCTTGTTTGTAATCAGGATATTTGTGTTCCAAAACCTGAGAAGAAATAAAATATTCTCCATACAAAAACATAATCCGATTATGCCCTAAACCCACTTGGAGTTCTTTTACTTCTTCCTGAAAGATTTTCTGCAGAAACAGCAGGGTCTTTACCGGAATTACTTTTTCCACATAATATTGATTCTGGTTCGTAAAAACATTTACTTCCGGATTATCATTCGGCTCTAAAGTAGATAACAGGGACGAATTCAGAATCGTTATTTCTGCTACTTTGCGTCCATCTGTCGCTACCATTGTATGATGATCGGAATAAATCTTCCAACAGACACCATTGAGAACAGGACGATTTACATCTGTAGAAACAGCAAAATAGGTTTTGGAAATCATTCTGCTAAATAACGCGGCATCAATAGTAATAGGATTATTTAGTTTAGGTTCAGGAATAACAGGGAAAAGAGTATGATCAGCAATCAACAGATTAAAATCAACTTTCCCGCATTGAATCATCAGCAGGTCGTCATGACTCCAAAGATTGATAACCCCATCAGGCATATAATTGATAATTTCATTAAAATGATGAGCTGAAACTGCAACTGTGCCACCCTCAGAAACAGCTGCAGGAAATTCCACAACAACCATAATTTCTAAATCGGTAGTGCTGATTCGCATTGTATTATTTTCTTCAGAGACCTCCATAAGGTAGTTGTTCAATATCGGAGTTGTGTTTTTTGTGGGCACAATAGATACCAGATGTTGAATGCGTGCAAGAAGGTCTTTCTTTTCAATCGCTAATCTCATAATAACCTCACCAGTATAATTTATTTTTTTCCAGATAAATTTCCAGTGTTATTTAGTCAATCACTTTTTTGGGAAAAGAAGTTTTTCTGCCACCGAGGACACCGAAAATGGCATTTTAAACAAAGTGAGAAAGAGTAACGAGAAATAAGAAAGAATGCGGATCGGGTAAAAACTATGCATTATATTTAAAGGGAAAGTGAGATCCGCTGCCCGTACAAACTGCTTGACAGAAACTAAGCAATAATTATTTAAGAACTTATGTATGCTTATCTATCCAGAAAGCAGCGAGGTTAAATTTTGGAAACCCTTAAATCTAAGGCATTAGCAGAAAATCTGGCAGTTACTAAAGTATCCGAAATAGTGTTTGACGATCGGGCAATATGGTTACTTTCCTTAACGGAAGGAAACTTTGGCATCAAGCAACGCTGTCAGAATTTTCTGGAAGAACTATATCATCCCTATACCAATCCGGAATCTGTTGCAACCCTTATCCGGCAGTGCATTTTAGGGGATTTATGGTTCTATGTTCAATTACCGGAAAAGGAAAAAACCTTATCCGTGATAGGGGATTTGTATCTTCTGGCAGAGAAGAAATGTAGTAAACCCTTGCAGGAAAAACGAATTATTGTTGAATATCTGGATTTTATATCTGCTTTAAGCCGCTGCGATGGTATTCCGGGAAGCGTTTTTTCCTATTTACTAACAGCACTGAATAAATGGCAAAAAAGGAGCAGAGACCTTTTTATTCCTTTAAACGGTGCCTGCCGTAAATGTTTAACAAATCTTATGCGGGTTTATAACTGCAACGAAATCTGTTTTAAGATGCTAAAAGAGCTCTTAACCGAGGGCTTGGTGTTTTGGCAGAATACAACAGATTTAGAGAATTGGTATAGAAAGAACGGTGCAGAAAACTATGCTGATATAGAAACGCTATCCTCTGCTATAGGCAAAAAATTTTTCCAGCAATGGTTAATAGAGCTGGAAACCAGGCAAGATTTTGAATCCTTACAGGATGTTCCTTCCTTTTCCGATATTGCTGTTATGCTGCGAGAAACAATTAGCAAATTTCAAACTCTTACTTTACGCATAAAATTCATCTTTTATCTTTTGGGTTTGCAGGGAATGGAGGATTTGCGGAATCATTTGCTTTGGGATTTGAACCGTCAGCTTTCCGATTTGGAAAACGAAATATCGGAAGATGAAGTTCCGCAAATGCTGGATTCCATTTTTGCTACCCTTTTTGAATTTAAAGAAACCCATCTTTCCATTGTGCTGGATTGTATTTTAACTATTGGCAAAATAGTGCTTTCCCGCAAAAATAATAAGCACTGTCAACATCTACTGCCCAAAATTATGGAACTGGAATTCACCGCGCCCGGGAAAATTAAAATAGACAAGGATTGGCAGATGGAAGTGGATAAAAATCATATCAAACATCTGCGTATGCTGCTGGAACTGATTGCCATTGATCCTCTGATGTGCAAAGACCTACTTGCCTATTTAATTATCAGTTTAAGCCGCAAAGGGGTTTTTATTTCCGATACTGACCTTTTTCAGAAAGATGTTTCGGCATTTCTAAATTCGGATTTTAAACCTTTAGTAGTGCAAACCAAACACCTTTTAAAAATGTTCCCTGTGTTCTTTAATGAAATTGGAGCGGAAGGCGAAATTAGAGATATTACTACTTCCGTGGATGAATTGGGGCAACGAAAAGATTTGTTAATGCACTTTTTGCGGAAACAGATTCATACCGAAAGCAATAACACTCATCTGCTTTTAATTCAAAGGATACTGGAATATTGGACAAATCTGGATTATAGAGGACTCCAGGATATGGTTCCGGAAGATGTTCTCATCTACATTATGCACCCGGATGAAATGACAAAGCAACAAAGTGTTGTAGTGAATGCTTTTTTACAAAAAAACGGTTTAAGCGTGGAAGAACTTCTTTCTCTTTCCTGGCAACGAGTTAGCAAATTATTTGAAAATGCACCGGAGGATTTTTCCTTAAAGCGGCTGAAGCTGCTTTGTTACACGCATTTTCTGCTTAAAGATAAATATCATCTTGATCCGTATGATATCGTAAAATTTCTTACTCGCTACAGCTGGTTTGACACAAATGAACAAAATCGCCTTGCCCGTAGTTTTGACCGCAAGGATTATGACAGCACGATTAGACAGCTGCTTTCCTACATCGGAAAAATGAACAGCGTTATCTTAGACCCTCAAACTACAACCGCCTGGGAAAATATCTATTACAAAAGGCATATTGCTGCAGGTATTCCTTCAATGTATGGAATGTATCGCGAGCCCAAACTGGAAGCGATGGGAATGATTTTTCGGATTGAAAATGTAGTTCGCCGCCTTTTTGAGCGTAATGTGCAACAACTGAATCTGAGTTACATCACTGGTAAAACCTTGCGTAGAATAATTCGCATTCTGGAGCTCTATGACTATGCAATGAAACAAATTCTGGTTACCAGCGATGCTTACAGTTCTGCTTTGGATATGTTAAAATCGTCTCAATATCTCAGCAATCTTTCTATAGACCAATATCTGGATATTTTCAAGCTGCTGAAGGACAGCGTAGTGGAAATAATTAACGAGTATTATTACCGGTTTTATGAAAACCAGTTGAGGCAAATTGGATTACGAATGGTAGCAAAGGTAAAAGGAAAAGAACAGCGGAACTCAAAAGAAACCGAAATTTTTGCGGAGGAATTTTACCGCAATCTGCTTTCCAAGTCCTTTCTGGTGCAGGGTTTGGATAATTTTATTACCCAAATCCTGGAATCTCTTGCACAAATGAAACATCTTTTTAAGCCGGATGATATTCCTAAAGTGATGAGTTACGATCCCGATAAACTCTTTTTTCATCTGAATAAGAAAAATTCGCGTATTGAAAATCAAGTGCTTTTGGGCTCTAAAGCATATTTCCTGAAAAGGATGCACCAATATGAATTTCCTGTGCCACCTGGATTTGTTATTACAACAGACCTTTTTCGCCATCGGGAAATTATCAATACTCATCCTGATATTTCTGATGAACTGGATGCAATGATTAGGCAAAATTTGAATATTCTGGAAAAAAATACAGACCTTGTTTTAGGCGACCCGGAAAAGCCCTTACTGCTTTCTGTCCGTTCCGGAGCTCCAATGAGTTTACCGGGAGCAATGGATACCTTTTTAAATATCGGTTTAACGGACGAAGTTACCTATAAACTTTCTTTGCGTCCAAACTATGGATGGACTGCCTGGGATTGTTACCGACGCTTGATTCAAAGCTGGGGAATGGCTTATGGCATTCCCCGGGATGAATTTGATGCGGTGATGATTAACTATAAAAAAAGGTTCAAAATAGAGCTGAAAACACAATTTTCGGGTGCTCAAATGCAGGAGATGGTGCAGGATTATAAAAAAGTGCTAACTCTTCATAATCTAGAACTAGAACAGGAACCCTTTATGCAGTTATACAAGGCAATTTCGCGCGTGCTGGATAGCTGGAACACTGATAGAGCCCGTTTATACAGGCAAAAATTACATATTGCCGATGAATGGGGCACTGCAGTTATTATCCAGAAAATGGTTTTAGGTAATATTTCTCTGGAATCGGGAACGGGAGTTTTGTTTACACATTATGACTTTAGCGAAGAGAGCGGAATTTGTTTGAATGGTGATTTTACCCTCTGTAGCCAGGGAGAAGATGTTGTAGCCGGTTTGGTGCACACTTTACCTATATCGGAAATTCAATGTTTGCACAGTAAAACTGCTAATAAAAATTCCCTGGAAAATACCTTTCCAGCAATTTACAATGCGCTATTACGCTATGCCAGACAGCTGATTGAAGATAAAAACTATCCCCATCAGGAAATGGAATTTACTTTTGAGGGTCCTTCTCCCGAGCAATTATATATTTTACAAACCCGGGATCAGGTTATCCAAAAAGCTCCTGATTATAAGGTCTTTGATACTTCCAAAGGGGATCAGAAAAAACTTGCTTTTGGCATCGGTATCGGTAAAGGAGCCGTGAACGGCATAATCGTTTTCAGCAAGGAAGATATTGAAAAATTTGCTCCTAGCAAAGAAGCGCTGATTTTAGTGCGTCCTGATACCGTTCCAGATGATATGGAACTGCTTTTTGAGTGCCAGGGATTGTTAACTTCCCGAGGAGGAGTAACTTCCCACGCTGCAGTTACAGCTACTCGTTTGGGCATTATAGGAATTGTAAACTGTAAGGATTTAGTTGTTTTGGAAGCGGAGGCAAAGTGCAGAATTGGAAAAACCTATTTACAGGCGGGTGATAAATTAGCTTTGGATGCTACCAGCGGAGCTATTTATTCAGGGCATTATCCTTTAGTTAGCGTGCATTGTTTATAACAAATAAAAATATAAGGAGAAATCAAAATGGAACTGAGCTTAGGAAACAAAAAACTGCTAGGAATCAATGGTTTGGGCAGAATTGGCAAACTATTGTTATGGAACCAGATACATCTTAGGCATTTTGATGGAATCGTAGTAAACTGTGGCCGGGTGGTAGGCAAAAATCTAGATGACCTTATTCAGGTTATTGAAATGGATAGCACTTACGGTTCTATCCACAAATTTCTCTATGGAGTGGTAGGTAAAAAAGCCGATATTAAAATCATTGATGCGGATATACCTCTTTTGGAAATTGAGGGTATACCGATTAAAATTTTACGAACGGCTCGCGACCCTAAAGATATTAACTGGCTGAACGAGGGAGTGAGAATTGTAGTTGATTGCACAGGAAATTTTTTAGACCCCGCTTTGCGCTCGGATTCCGGAAAACCCTGTTTACACGGTCATTTGGATGCAGGAGCGCTGAAAGTTATCTGCAGTGCACCTTTCAAAATTAAATCCGGAAATTCTATACCGGATTATGCCAAAACGATAATTTACGGCATCAATCACCTGGATTTTAACCCTCGTGAACATAACATCATTTCTGCTGCTTCCTGTACTACAACCGGCTTGGCTTATATGTTGAAACCGCTTATGGAAAATCAGGCAACCTCCAGAATTTTAACTGCTTCTATGAGCACCATTCATTCAGCTACAAACACTCAATCCATTTTAGATAGTGTTCCTAAAACCGATGCCACGGATTTGAGGAAATCCAGAAGCGTCCTGAATAATATTATTCTTTCCACTACAGGAGTTACGAAAGCTCTGGAACAAGTGATGCCCGAAATTAAACATATCGGTTTTATGGCAGATAGCGTTCGCATTCCTACAACAACCGTCTCACTTATCAACTTAAATGTTACTTTCCATACGGAATTGGATGAATTGGGAGAGCCGTTGGTAAACCGGAAACTGATCAATGATGTATACCAAAAAGCATCGGAGGGCTCACAAAAAGACCTGCTGATTTTCAGTGACCGGCAAAATGTTTCGGCAGATATGATTGGAACTATGGCCGCAGTTGTTATTGAAGCACATGAAACACATACCAGAACCGGCTTTATCACAATTCCGGTTACAACTTTGGCTGCTCAAGGTATGGAAGCGGAAAAAGCATTGGAATTGCCTGTTACGCATGCTAAAATTTTCGGTTGGTATGATAACGAACTTGGCTCTTATGTCAATTGTCTATCCCGGTTGACTAATTATATAGAGGAAAAAACTATTTGATAGTGAAAGGGGAATAGTGAACAGGGTAAGGGTAAGAAACCAAAAACCACGTCATAAATCGTAAAATAACAGTAAGTAAGGAGTCATTCGCGCCGTGATAACTTAATTCTTTAAAATATATTAAGCGGTGCAAGAGGCCTTATAACGGCTAAAAACTTCCGGGAAAATAATCCACCGATTACGATGTTGTGTAGTCGGAGATTCAGCGAGCTCCGACTACACAACAACATCGTAAACTGCGGGATCTTGTGACTTACAATTTTCACGATCATTTTGCCAAAATAATTTGCTAAATCATAACACAGCAAACCAGTAGCAAATAGAATACAGATCATTCCCTGAAAAAATCCAAAGTGTTGTCAATAACATTCCCTTATCTATCTCTTATGATTCCCATATCCGATATGGGAATCATAAGGGAATCTTATCCGCGGCATAGCCCGTAAAAGAAGGAATTGATTCAAAACGATTTTGGGATGGAAAAAGAGTAAATTTTCCGGATACCTTTTGTTTTAACTCCCAATTTTTAAGTTTGAAGACCAGCTAAAGAGCGGTTGTAAGTGAAAAAAGATTGTGGAGTGTGGTTACATTGAAGGGAGGTGAAAAGGGAAAGTCAAAACTTCCTGCTGCGCGGTTTTAAGTGAAAGAGATTGAGGGGGGTGTTTATATTGAAGGCAGGAGAAAATTGTAAGTAAGAACATCCCGCGCTCTTTCTATCTTTATATTTAGCCATCTTGCCATCCCGCGATATTTCACAACTTAAAAATTTTACTTGCCTATAAATGCAAATCTATAAATATGCACCCAAAAATTGATTATTACGACTTGAAAAATTCAAGCCAAAGGGAGTGTTGATGCGCTTGAAAACATTTCCCGGAGGTGTTCATCCTCCGGATGAAAAGAAGTATAGTGCTGCTATGCCTATAACTGAAATTCCGCTACCCCAAAAAGTGTGTATCCATCTTTCTCAGCATATTGGTTCTCCTTCAAAGCCAATTGTAGCTGTAGGTGATGAGGTTTTAACAGGACAAAAAATTGCAGAAGCAACAGGTTTTGTCTCCCTTATTCAACATTCTTCAATTTCCGGAAAAGTTACTGCCATAGACCGTTTTCCTAATGCTACGGGCTTCAATTCTATGGCAATTCAAATTACGGGTGATGGATCTGACAAATGGATAGAACTTATTGACGAACAAAATTTTATGGATTTACCAATTGAGGAAATGAAAAAAAGAATTGGTGATGCTGGAATTTGTGGAATGGGCGGTGCCGGTTTTCCGACTTTTGTAAAACTTTCTCCGCCAGCTGATAAACCTATAGATACGGTTATTTTGAACGGAGTAGAATGTGAACCTTATTTAACCAGTGACCATCGCTTGATGCTGGAAAAAGGTGAAGAAATCATAATCGGCTTAAAACTTATAATGAAAATTTTATGTGCTGAAAAAGGAATGATTGGAATTGAAGCCAATAAACCCGATGCCATAGCCAAAATGCAGGAACTGACTAAAAATGAACCCCATATTGAAGTAGTTACTCTAAAACTACGTTATCCTCAAGGTGCCGAAAAACAGCTTATTTATGCTGCTACCAAAAGAAAAGTTCCTGCTGGTGGTCTTCCTTTGGAAGTTGGGATTGTTGTGCAAAATGTAGGAACAGCTTTTGCCGTTTATGAAGCAATTCGCTACAAAAAACCCCTAATTCAAAGGATTATAACGGTAACGGGTTCTCCTGTAGTTAATCCGCAAAATCTTTTAGCCCGTATTGGAACTCCTTTTTCTGAACTTGTTGACTTTTGCGGTGGAACAAAAGAAGAAGTAGGAAAAGTAATTTGTGGTGGACCGATGATGGGTTTTGCTCTTCCTTCTTTAGAAGCAACAGTGGGAAAAGGAAGTGGGGGATTGGTTTTACTGAATAAAGAAACAGCCCGGTTAAAGGAAGAAGGAAATTGTTTACGTTGTGCACGCTGTGTAGATGTTTGCCCGATGAATTTGGTTCCCTGTATGATTGTTTCTGCCGTAAAATACGATAATCAGAAACTTGCTGTAAGTTCCGGACTGAATGATTGTATGAAATGTGGTGCTTGTGCTTATGTGTGTCCTGCCCAAATTCGTTTAGTGCAATATATTGATACGGGCAAAATTCGTTATGCTGAAGCAAAAAAGTAGGTGAAGAAAATGAAAGATAGATTTATTGTTTCACCGGCTCCTCATTTTCATGATCAGACCACTACTAAAAATGTAATGTGGAATGTTGTGCTGGCTTTAACTCCGGCTCTAATTTTCGCTATTTATTTCTGGGGTTTCAAGTCCTTGTTGTTAACATTGTTAGGCGCAGTTTCAGCTATGGTAACAGAGGCAATAATTCAAAAATTACGCAAAGTTCCGATTACTGTTTCCGATGGGAGTGCTTTTTTAACCGGTATGCTACTTGCCTATAATATAAATGCTGGAGCACCCTGGTGGATTCCTGTTTTAGGTGCTGCCTTTGCAATTGCAATTGGAAAACAGGTCTTTGGTGGTTTAGGCAATAATCCTGTTAATCCTGCTCTTTTAGGAAGGGCTTTTTTAATGGCTTCCTGGCCCACCCTAATGACAGCCGGATGGTCCATTCCTAAAGGCGGAACTTTAAGCGGAATAACCGATCCGAGTGTGATAGCTGTAAACCTGCAAAATTTATCTCCCAAGGCATACGATTTGGTAACAGGTGCTACTCCTTTAAAAGTAGCTCAAACCTTAAGAGATAGCAGTTTTGTATCTTCGCTTAGTGCAAATGCGGAACAGGGTTTTGACCTGGCAAATCGTATTTTTACAAACTTAACCGATTTATCTGCCTTAAAAAATCTTTTCTGGGGAAATATCGGTGGTTGCATTGGCGAGGTTAGCGTTTTTGCTTTACTTTTAGGCGCTGCTTATTTGCTTTATAAAAACATAATTGAATGGCGGATTCCCCTTTTCTATATAGGAACCGTTTTTGTGCTCTCTTTCTTTTTAGCTCCGCTGAAAGGTTCAGGTTTTAGTCCATTATTGCCATTTTTTCATATTTTTTCCGGCGGATTGATGTTAGGTGCATTTTTTATGGCAACGGATTATACAACAACACCAATAACCAAAAGCGGGAGAATAATTTTTGCTATAGGTTGCGGAATTTTAACAGTAGTAATTCGGTTGTATGGTGGCTATCCTGAAGGCGTAAGCTACAGCATTTTGTTTATGAATGTGTTGACTCCTTTAATTGATAAATTTAATATGCCCAAAGCATTTGGGAGGGTAAAAAAATGAAAATATTTTTACAACTTGGTTTAATACTGCTTGCCTTTTGTGTGGTAGCAACTGCACTTTTGGCTTATGTGAATTCTATTACTAAACCTCAAATTGATTCTATTCAACAGAAAGAAGCGGAAGAAACCCGTCGCAAACTGATTCCGGATAGCGATTTTGAGGAAATACAAGGTGAATTTACTTACTATATTGCTAAAGATAGTAAAACAGGCGAAGTGAAGGGCTATGTTTTTACGGCAGAAAAAAATGGCTATAACGGTCCTGTAAAAACAATGGCAGCAGTGGATAAGGATTATAATATTATAGCTATAAATGTAATTCAACAAACAGAAACTCCCGGCTTGGGAACAAATTCCACTCAACCCAAATTTACAGACCAGTTTAAAGGAAAAACCGTGGAACAACTAATTGTAGATAAAGACGGTGGAGTTCCTCCCAATTGTATTAAAGCCATAACAGGAGCTACTATTACCACCCGTGCAGTAACAAATTCTTTGAAGGAATCCATTGAAATGCTGAAAACTCAGGTTCAAACAAAAAACATTACTCCCAATGAGACAGGGGCAAAAGAGGAGGTGAACAAATGAGCTTTATGAAAGAATTAACGAAAGGTATCATAAAGGAAAATCCTACTTTCGTGATTGTCTTGGGTATGTGTCCTACATTAGCTACTTCTACATCTGTAAATAATGCTATTGGAATGGGTTTGGCAGCTACCTTTGTGCTGATTTGTTCCAATATCTTTATTTCGCTGATTAAGAACATAACTCCCGATAAAATTCGTATTCCAGTATATGTAATTGTAATAGCTGCTTTCGTTTCCATAGTGGATATGAGTATGGCTGCTTATTTACCGGCTTTGCATAAATCCTTAGGATTGTTTATTCCTTTGATTGTAGTGAATTGCATCATAATGGGAAGGGCGGAAGCTTATGCGAATAAAAATAATGTAATCAATTCTATTGCTGACGGCATTGGAATGGGGCTTGGTTTTACTCTTGCTTTGTGTTTGGTTGCTACAATCAGGGAAATTTTAGGTAACGGTACCTGGTTAAATATAAGAGTTATGCCTGAGACCTACGATCCAATGTTGATTACTTTGCTTGCTCCTGGTGCTTTTATTACCTTAGGACTTTTGATGGGATTGATGAATATGCTGAAGGAGAAGAAATAATGGGATTCCTCGGACAACTTTTCACGATGGCAATTTCTGCTATTTTAATACAGAACTTTGTGCTTTCGCGTTTCTTAGGGTTATGTCCCTATCTTGGTGTATCCAAAAAAATGGATTCTGCTTTCGGAATGGGTATGGCTGTTATCTTTGTAATGACTATGGCTTCTGCTTTCTGCTATTTAATTTATCAATATATCCTGGTTCCATTTGAATTGGAATATCTGCAGACCCTGGCTTTTATTTTAACGATTGCTGCACTGGTGCAGTTTGTAGAAATGTTTATTAAGAAGAATTCCCCTGCCTTATATAAATCCCTGGGTGTTTATCTTCCTTTAATTACAACCAACTGTGCTGTTTTAGGCGTGGCGATTCTGAATATTACTCCCTTGGCAGATGGGACGCGTTACAATTTTATATGGGCTGTTTTAAACGGTTTTCTTTCCGGTGTTGGTTTCACTTTTGTCCTTTTAGCAATGGCGGGAATCAGAGAACGTTTGGAAATGGCAGAAATGCCAAAAAGTATGCGTGGAATGCCAAGCGGTTTAATTCTTGCCGGAACAATGGCTTTGGCTTTTTACGGTTTTATGGGAATGAAGTTTTAAAGGAAAGGTAATATATGCTTAATTTAATTGTTGTTCCTTTGGCTGCAACCGGAACATCTGCTATAGTGCTTCCGGTTGTTATTATGGGTTCGCTGGGTTTGATCTTTGGATTGATACTTGCTTTTGCTTCCAAGGTCTTTCCCGTTACTGTAGATGAACGCATAGAAAAAATTATAGAGGTCCTGCCTGGAGCCAACTGCGGTGCTTGTGGTCAACCTGGATGTTCAGGATATGCTACAGCTATTGTTAATGAGGGAAAAGAATTGAATTTATGTGCTCCCGGAGGTCCTGCAGTAGTAGAAAAAATCGCTCAAATTATGGGCAAAGATGCAACCGCAAAAGAACGAAAAATTGCCTTCATTCATTGCAGTAGCGGGGGAAAAAACAACACTAAATGGAAATATGCCTATCAGGGTATGGAAAGTTGCCTTTCTGCTGTAAATATTGCTGATGGACCGAATCTTTGCTCCTGGGGTTGCGTTGGTTTCAATGATTGTGTAGCTGCCTGTAAATTTGATGCTATCAGCGTTGATGAAAATGGAATGCGGATTATTGATAGAGAAAAATGTACCGGTTGCGGTGCTTGTGTAACTGTCTGCCCACGTAAATTGATAATGCTTATTCCGGAAAGTATGAATGTGTTTATATCCTGCAGTTCCAAAGATAAAAATCCCTTGCCCAAACAAAATTGCGGAGCCGATAAGCCCTGCATTGGTTGCGGGCTGTGTGCTAAAAAGTGTCCTGTTCAGGCAATTACTGTAGAGAATAATATCGCTAGAATTGATTACAGCAAATGCACCGATTGCGGAACCTGTGCTACTGTCTGTCCTACAAAAGCTATCATAAACCTGAAAACGGAAGGTTGATATCCCCGTCAACTACAGGACAGTTGACGTCCTCGTCAACTTTCTGGTTACCCCGGAAGGTTGATGTCCCCGTCAACTCCCAATCAACATATTATTACTCAGCTGCAAAAAGTTATCAATAAATGTATAGTTCAGTTGTAAGTGGAACGACAAGATGTCGTTCTTCCTATCAGCCAGGAATTATTAGCACCTTCAGATTTAACTACTTACGATATTCTTAACAGCACTTATGACTTATGATGACATAAAAAAATAGCAATCCCACTACCTCGCTATCTTACCCTCTCACTAATAAAAGGTTTGACAAAAAAGGCAACTTTGAAAGTTTGACAATGGACTTTACGCTTTTTGGGTATGATAAAAAGTAAGGTCTAACTATTATCCTGAACTAAATATTATAATGGAAGTAAAATGCGCACTTTTGATGCTGTTCTTCCTTATTTGAAGAAGAGCTACACCCGAATTTTGGGTGGATTGGTAATGTTAATTCTAGTGGATCTGGTGCAGCTTGCGGTTCCGAAAGTAATGCAATATGCGATAGATCATATTCAGGAAAGGACTATAGATCAACAGGGTCTGCTTTGGATTGCTTTAATTATTTTTGCCTTTGCAATTGCGGTAATGGTTTTAAGGTTTTTCTGGAGAATTTTAATAATAGGCAATTCCTACAACATTGAAAAGAGTTTGCGTCAGGATTTTTACGATCATTTGCTTAGATTATCCCAGAATTTTTTTAATAAAAGCAAAACCGGTGACTTGATGGCTTATGCCACTAACGATTTAAATGCGGTTCGTCAACTTTTCGGTATGGGTCTAATTTCAGCAATGGATATTGTTTTAATGACCATTGCTTCTTTTGCTTTTATGGTTTCTATTAATCCTAGGTTGACCTTATTGGCAGTCCTTCCTATGCCGGTGATATCATTAACAATTCTATTTTTCGGGAAAAAAATGCATAGACGGTTCAAAGCAGTGCAGGAATGTTTTGCTGCTCTAAGTGGAAAAGTGCAGGAAAGTATTTCAGGGATTAGAATAGTAAAGGCATTTTGTCAGGAAAAAACAGAACTGAAGAAAATAGATGAGATCTCACAGGAATTTGTAAACCAAAATATGTCACTGGCTAAGATTGCGGGTGTTTTTCATCCTTTTATGGGTTTTGTAATCAGCATTAGTATGATCATCACTATTTACTTTGGGGGTAGAGCAGCTATTCAAGGAGATATTAGTATTGGGGGTTTTATTGCTTTCTTTCAGTATCTCGGAATGCTTGTTTGGCCTATGATTGCTATTGGCTGGATTGTAGATATGTATCAAAGAGGAACCGCTTCTCTGAAACGACTTAATGATATATTTGAAGTTAAACCAGAGATTGATGATACATTAGCAGATATGAGTATTAAACAACTGGAAGGGGAGATTTTATTTCAGAATTTAAGTTTCCGCTATGAAGAACATCTGCCTCTGATCTTTAATGATATCACTGCAGGTATTGAAGCAGGAAAAACACTGGCTGTGGTTGGACCTACAGGTTGTGGTAAGACCACTTTAATTGAACTTTTAGTGAGAATATATAATCCTCCGCATAATAGTATCTATGTTGATGGTTATGAACTATATAAAATTCCTTTAAGTATCTTGCGTAGAGATATGGTTTTAGTGCCGCAGGATATTTTTCTGTTTTCAGAATCCATTGCTGATAACATTCGTTTGGGAAAACCTGATGCTTCGGATGAAGAGGTTTTTGAAGCAGCTCGTATTGCTCAGGTTTATGATGAAATAATGGAATTTGAACATCAGTTTGGAACAATTGTAGGAGAGCGTGGTTTAACTCTTTCCGGAGGGCAAAAACAAAGAGTTGCAATTGCCAGAGCTTTACTCACTAATCCCCGGATTTTAATTTTAGATGATGCTCTTTCTGCAGTGGATACTAAAACGGAAAGACATATTTTGGAACGCTTAATTGAAATACGCAAAGCGAAAACAACAATTATTATCGCCCACCGTATATCTTCTTTACGACATTCCGATATGATTATCGTTATCAATAACAGTATCATAGCTGAAAGTGGTACTCATCAAGACCTTCTTGCCAAAGGGGGAATATATAAAGATTTATATGAAAAACAAAAGATTAGAGCCCGCCTGGAAGGAGAAGAAGAATAATGCACGGTGGTGGAGGTCACGGAGGACATAGTTCCTATTATGAAGATGAGCTGAAAACTAAAATTTATGATCAGCGGCTCTTCAATAATATGATTAGATATTTGAAGCCATATTTACCAGCAGTTTTTCTCTCCTTTATGTTTTTAATGCTGATTTCCGCTGCAGAAGTAATTATTCCTTTAATTCAACGCTCTGCTATTGATGATTATATTGTCTCCGATAAGTCCATTGCTATTTTTACAGATGATACCGAATACCGTAATTTTATAAATCGTTATCAAAAGCTTGGTTTCAAGGAATATCAATATGGCACAAATCACTTTGTGGTTATTAGTTATAAAGACCGCAATAAAATGAATCGTAGTGACTTGGAAGAGCTCAAAACAAAAGGAATCTTAAGTGAGGATACTGTTTTCCTTATTGAAGACAAAGCTAAAAATGTGAACATATTGAATAAATATCTGCAAAAAAATAATTATCTGACAAATCAGAAGCAGCTTTCCGGATGGTTTAAAATTGGATCTGAAACTATTGCTGTTCCCCAAAAAGAGTTAAATAAATTACCCCGAAAAGAGCGGTTGGAAATACGCAATGAGGCATCTCAAAAATTATTATTATTAGCTCTTATATTTTTGGCTATAATTACCTTACGCTTTATCGCCAGTTATTTTCAAACTGTTTTAACTTCTTATTTTTCCCAAAAAGCAATGGCTGATTTAAGACATGATGTGTTTGGTCACCTGCAAAAAATGCCAACTAAATTCTTTGACCAAAATCCAGTGGGGCGATTAGTTACACGCGTAACCAATGACATTCGCGCTATAGATGAAATGTTGGCTTCAGGAGTGATAACTCTTATTCAGGATATTATCCTAATTTTCACGATTGTAATTTTAATGCTGGTACTGAACTGGCGTCTGGCATTAGTCAGTTTTAGTATTATTCCTTTAGTAATTTGGGTAATAGTAATTTTTCGGAAAAAAACCAGAGTTATTTATAGACAGGTTAGAACATATCTTGCAGCTTTGAATGCTACTTTAGCTGAACATATTGCAGGACAGAAGATTATTCAGCTTTTCAACCAGTATTTTCATAAACGGCAGGAATTTGCTAATATTAATCAGCAGTATTATTTAGCATCTATCAGCCAGATTCGTTTGTTTGCCTTTTTTAGACCTATTATTCATGTTTCATCTCAGATAGCAGTTGCATTAATTATATGGTATGGGGGCGGCCAGATTCTTCAAAATGTAATCACAATCGGATTGCTGATGGCTTTTACGCAATATATTAATAAATTATTTGAGCCCATTAACGATTTTTCAGAAAAATTCAATATCCTTCAAGGTGCAATGGCAAGTGCAGAAAGGATATTTGCTCTATTAGAAGTTTCTCCTGATGACTACCGCATTCAAAAACACAGGGGTTTAAAACTAAATGGAGAAATTGAATTTGACCATATCTGGCTTGCCTATAATGAAGAAGAATGGGTTTTAAAAGATGTCTCCTTTAAAATTAAAGCGGGAGAAAAAATAGCTCTGGTAGGTCATACTGGAAGTGGGAAAACATCCATTGTAAACCTGATTTTAAATATGTATCCCTACCAGAAAGGAAGAATATTGATTGACGGTAAAGAATTGCACGATTATTCTTTAGAAGATATTCGCAAAAATGTGGGAATCGTGCAACAGGATGTTTTCATTTTTGCTGGAACTATAAAAGATAACATCGCTCTTGGAAATAAAGAGATTAGTGAAGAAGAGATAATACAAATAGCAAAATATGTTAATGCCGATAAATTTATCAGCCAATTACCTCAGCGCTACAATGAACCGGTTATGGAACGAGGAGCCACTCTTTCTACAGGACAGAGACAACTTATTGCCTTTGCCAGAGTGCTGGCTTACAATCCTTCCATTTTTATTCTAGATGAGGCAACTTCCAATATTGATACCGAAACCGAACTCCTTATTCAAGATGCTTTAAACAAAGTTATAATGAATAGAACTTCTATCATAATTGCCCATCGCCTTTCTACAATTCAGAATGTAGACCGAATTTTAGTTTTACATAAAGGTGAAATTGTAGAAGAGGGTTCGCATTATGAACTCCTTGATAAACAGGGCTTATATTATGACTTATACCGTCTCCAATACACTTGAAAATAAAACCTGGATAAAAAAGTGATTGACAGAATAACGGGTTTGAAATAACTTATAATTATAGGTATGGAGTATTTGTCACGCTAAAGTTTTTTTGTGCTCCCCTATATATATAGAGTGTTCTAATTCCGGAAGAACGATGTCCCCGTCGTTCAATGAAACCGACGGAACGATGTCCCCGTTGTTCAATGTGGTTGACCAGGAGGTCAACCTTCCGGTGCGATCATAAAAAAAACATTACTTGATCTATAAGGAGGATCAATGAAAAAGTATTGGCTGATTATCTTAGCCCTTACAATCGTAACAGCAATCTTTGCTGATAGCAACCGCTATGAAGTTGTTGTCTATGGCGAGGATTTTGAATCTGGAGCTACTGACTGGACTCATTACGACGGTGCTGTGTCTCCCAATAATTGGCATATTTACAATTTTGGCGGAACTCAGGGAAATGTCTGGTGGATGGGAGACCCGGCTCTAGCTCAGGGAACTTATATTGGTGGTTATTATAACCATCAGTATCTTGTTTTAGATACACCGGCAAGAACTTTAAGTGCTGGTAATACAACTTTAACTTTCAAACTTCGTCACAATGTAGAAGACCCAGCGGGTGCCACAGCACCCTGGAATGGTTGGGATGCTTGCAATGTAAGAGTTTCCACTGATGGCGGAACTACCTGGACTCCAATATCCGGAAATCCTGCTTATGATATGACTTCTGCTTATTCCTTCGGTTTTGAGCATGGGGAAGGACAGGGAATTCCCGGTTGGGGAGGAGTACGAGAATGGACTAATGCCACTTTTGACCTTAGTGCTTATGTAGGTCAAAGCGTAAAAATCCGTTTTGCCTTTGCCTCTGACCCTGCCTATAGCACAAGCGATGCTCCTGCTATGTTTGGAATGATGGTTGATGATATCAGTTTTGGCGGATACAGCAATAACGGAACGGACGACGGTCAAATGACCTGGGCTTCTATGGTTCCGGTTGGAGGAGACCTTTGGCATATAATAACTGATGCTACAGCTCCTTCACCCACTCATTGTATGGTTTGCCAAAATGCTTCCGGTAGTTACAATACCAATATGCTGAATTATTTGGTCAGTCCTCCTGTTACTTTACCTAATAGTGGAGATATGTGGGTGGACTTTATGCTTAGGGGTAGTTACGATGATCCTAATACTTTTCCGGAAGTGGACTATTTTGGTTGGGAAATTTCTGTAAATAATGGTGTTAACTGGTATGCAATGAGCAATCCTTATGGCACACCAGGAGGCGATAATTATGTGTATACAGGCCTACAAGATACCTGGCAATCTATGACCGAGGGTTATCAATTGAGTTTCTTTATCACTGATTACCACGGCGAAACTGCAATTTTCCGCTGGTATTTTAAGTCCGATGCTGATACTCCTGATGGAGTAGGTTTATATATTGATGACTTCAAGGTCTATAATGATGTGTTTATTGCTGCTCCTGAGAGTTTGGCTGCTGTTGTAACCGGAAATTCAGTTACTCTTACCTGGAATGAACCTGGTACTGGAGGTGGCGGTGGTGAAGAGGGCTGGATTTATTATTGTGGTGAGCCAGCGGGTAATTCCATTGGAACAAATGGTGTCGCCGATTTTAGTGTAGCTGCCAAATGGGATGCAGTTGGGGAAACGAATAGTATCTATCCTTATGTGGGAATGAATATCACTAAGATTAAATTTGTTCCTGCAGAGCCCACTACTCTTTGTTCTTATGCTGTTCGCATTTGGACCGGTATTTCCGGAGTTATGGTTTATGATCAACCTGTGAGTACAATCACTGAAGATACCTGGAATGAAGTAATATTAAACACTCCTTATACTATTCCTGCAGCAACCACAATTATGGTTGGTTATCGTTGTAATGCTACAGGTGGCTTTCCTGCCGGTTGTGATAACGGACCTCAGGTTGAGGGCTACGGCAATATGATTTATATGAACAATAACTGGCATACACTTACTGATGAAAGTGCTACACTTACTTATAATTGGACTATTCAGGTTTATGTAGCTGATGCTAGTGGCAAAGAATATGTTTTAGGTGAACTGCCAATGAATAATTCCTTTGCCGAAGGTAGTTTTGGTGTTCATTATACGGAACCGGTTAGAGGTCGTGATGTTACAGCTTATAAGGTTTATCGTGACGGCAGTTATCTAACTGAGGTAGATGGAGAACTATTAACTTATACCGATACTGAAGTTCCAGGTGGTCCGCATACTTATTATATAACCGCAATGTATGGGACAGTAGAATCCGGGGCTTCTAACACTGTAAGCGTATTTGTTTTGCCTGCAAATCATTATGAGCTTAATCACGATGATGGCACAGCAGAACAGGGATTTAATGTGGGTGCTACTAATCAGATGGCAGTTAAATTTGATTATAGTGGTGAATTTGACCTTAAATATGTAAAAGTATATGTTCATACCCTGAATACTGCAGGTCTTGTTATTCGTATTTATGATGCCAACGGAACAGGTGGAATGCCTGGAGCGCAAATTATTCCTCAATATCAGTATCCTGCAGCTTCAGTAGTTACCGGTTGGAACTTTATTACTTTGCCCAATCCGGCTCATTTGAACAATCAGCCATTCTATATTGCTATTATGGAAACATCCAATGCTAACCAGATCGGTTTGGATACAAGTACTAACGGTTTCAGTTATCAAATTATAGACGATACCTGGGAACCGGTAGAAACAGGTGAAATTATGTTGAGGGCTATAGTTGAGGGCCCAAATGCAGGTGAAGATCCTACTCTTCCTCCTTTGGTTCTGGATGCCAAGAATTATCCTAACCCCTTCAATCCTGAAACAACTATCAGTTTCAGTATTCCTGCCAGTGGTCAAACAAGTGTGAAGATTTATAACCTGAAAGGTCAATTAGTCCGAACCTTAGTAGATGAAACAATGAATGCCGGTTATCAGAAAGTTGCCTGGAATGGCACTGACGACAATCAAAAGTCAGTAGCTAGCGGAGTATATTTTTACCGCGTTAATAATGCCGGTAAAATCATTACCCGCAAAATGCTATTAGCCAAGTAGGTTAACAAGTTAACGGATTAGCTGGTTAACAAGTAAAAAATTAGGAAGCCCGAAGAGATTCAGGGCTTCCTTTTTATTTGGATAATGGTCTGCATAATTCCGATTGGGAAAATGAGGTTGATTTAACATCGGAAGGTTGACCTCCTGGTCAACCAACCGATAAATTGTGAGTTAAAACGAAAGGTAAACACCCTTACAACCGAACTATCAATCACCCCATATTTACACGGCAAAGAATAACAATCCCGCAAAGCGGTAAAGCACTATCTGGAGAAATTATTCATTTTCAAGCTAAAATAGTTGGGTAACAATTCCTGCTTTTACGGACTATGCGGCGGATGAGATTCCCTTATGATTCCCATATCCGATATGGGAATCATAAGGGATTCATATCGGAGTGTTATTGAGAAATTTAGTGTAGGGAAAGAAATGGAGTTGCTAAAAAGTGAGGTATCTACATAAATAGCAGATAGTTAAGGGTCTATTTTTGCTTTGGAGGATAGAAGTGAATTAAAAACGATGTTCTAAATGTCATTCCAGAAGGAAAAAAAACGGGTATTTCAGAAGTATGCAACGATACAACTGTTTAGATTGTAAACACATCTTCAACAACGAGAGAAGAGAACACGAAATTTCCATTTGTAGAAAGATTTGACAGAACTATATAAACCAGAAGGAAACTATTTAGGAGCTCTGTAAATTTTATTCAGAACGCCATTCAACAATTAAAAAATACTTGGATAACTATCAGATAACAAAAGAAATAATTTATCTAGAACACAACTAACTCCCTTGTAGGCGTTTAATGTGCTCTGAAAATTAACTTTAAATTCAGCAAGGAATTAACTCTGTTAAAAAGAAAGTAGATCGGCAACTATCTACTCGCAAAACGGCAACTAAATATCTTACAATAGAACAGATATGAAATTATTAGTATCTTTATATTTCTTCTGCATCCTGACCGTAGATTTCTTTGAAACGAATATTATCTATTTGGTCAGGAATGCCTTCAAAAACCTTATGCCCTTCTTTAAGAGCTAAGACCTTATTTCCGTAACGGCGTGCTAGGGTTAAAAAGTGCAGAGAACAGATAATAGAAATTTTTTCTCTGTTTATTTCCCCTAAGTATTGCATAATGGAATCGGCTGTGGCAGGGTCTAAACTGGCTACCGGTTCATCAGCTAAAATTAAAGATGGCTTTTGCATTAAGGCACGGGCTATGCCAACTCTTTGTTGTTGTCCTCCTGAGAGGAATTTAACCTGTTTATCGGCAAAATCCTGTAACCCCACTTTTTCCAGATTTTGTTTTGCCAGTTCATAATCCTCTTTGCTGAAAGGTGAAAAAGGTGAATGATATCCTAATCGTCCGGTTAAAACATTAGTGAGGACGCTTAAGTTTTTCACCAGGTTAAATTGCTGAAAGACCATTCCGATTTGCCTCCGGTAATGTCTCAGTTCTATGCCTTTAAGTTGCAGAATATTTTCGTTGCGGAAAAGGATTTGTCCGCTGCTTGGTTCTATCAGGCGATTTATACAACGCAGGAAAGTAGATTTTCCACTGCCGGAAAGTCCTAATAAAATTACAAAGTCCCCTTCTTCCACTTCCAGAGATAAATCTTCTAATGCCCATTTTTTGCCGTCATAACTCTTGCTTAAGTTATTAACTTCAAGCAAATTATTTTTTGGGTTCATTGAAGCAGTTCAGCAGGGTCCATATTCATTGTCTTAAGGGTTGTTCGCACAATTTCATAATCCTCATCGGAGGCATATTCCAAGCCATCAATATCGTAAAGAGCTTTCAAAACCTTTTTCCCTTCCTCACTTTGGGCATAACGATATAAGGTTTGCACAATTATGCCTTCCAGTTCGGGAGGAAGGTCTTTCCGAAAAGTTACTGTGTCATTGGGAATCCAATCTGTATAATCAACAATTTTAACCTTCTCAAAAACATCGGGATAGGTCTCCAACAATTTTTCTCGGGCATCCATTGGCTTTCCTTTGGCATCAGGTGGCGACCAATAACTGCAACCTACATCGGCTCTTCCGCTATAAACAGCTAAAATAGCTTGCGGATGACCTCCGGCAAAGAAATAATCCTTAGGTGTAATACCCCTTTGTTTTAAGATAGCGGAAGGATAAATATAACCGGAAGTAGAGGCAGCATCCGTATAGGCAATTATTTTTCCTTCAATATCCTGTAAGGAATCAATGTTACTATCACTGCGGGCTACAAACTGTCCTCTATATTTGGTTAAACCATTGCGAACGGTCATTAGTCGCACTTGCGCATCATATTTTTGTTTAGCTAAAATGTAAGCATAAGTCGGCAGCCAGGCAACATCTGCTTGATAAGTTCCTAATGCTTCAATAACAGCAGCATAACTTGTGGGGACAGCTACTTTGAAATGTAATTTGGTTTCATTTTCCAGATAGTTGGCAATTGCCTCTCCGCTGGAAACAACTTTTCCTGCTTCCAGAGAAGGGACAAAAAACATTTTAATAGGATTTTGTTTGGAACCCAATTTCCTATTGGCTTTTTCCAGGCGACTTTCCTTTGTTCCGCAACCGAATATTAAAAGTGCTACGAAGGCAAGCCAGATATACTTTTTGCACATTGGCATCAACTCCTCATAAGATATATAATAATTTATTTTCCTGCAGAGCCAAACTTGGTCAAGAAAAAACTACATAAAATCCCAGTCCTCAAAAAATTGGTCAATCAGCAAAATGGGATTTTTCCATGTCTCTTGAAAATTAAGATGGTCTTTTCCATCCAGGGTTTCGCCCTCATTATTAAAAATGCAGGCAGGTAAAATAATTGCTTCGTCTGCTTGTGGGGTAAGCTGTTGCAATAAATCCGAATAGGTTATTAAACCGCAAACACTGATATCGGGACCGAAAAAGTCGTTGCGAATAACCTGAACGCGGATAAACTGATTTTCTAATCGCTTATTAAGGTCTTCTGCAATGCGTGTGATAATGTTTTGAGCACAAACGGAACTGATCATTAAATAGTTAAACGGTTTTTTTCTAAGCTCTTTCAACAGCCCGCGTTTTTTTTGTTTATAGGTTTGAATAGTTAAACGCAACATCCCGATTCCGTTTTCCAGCTGAGGATAATCAGCGTAAAAATCCTCATCTGGAATATCCCTTTCTGCTAAAATGTAAAATTCATCAGCAGGATAGATAATTGAGCTGTTATAATTCTTTCTTGCTTCATCTATTAAATCTAAAATTGCTGTTGCGCTTTGCTGATTGTAAGGCATAATTTCACAAAGGTTTTTACGATATTTGGTTAAGCCCACAGGAATGATTCCAATGGAAAGACAATTTAGTTCTGAATGGTGAAGGTCTTTTAAGGTCTGTTTTAATGCCTCACCATCATTAACACCTGGAATGCAAACAATTTGAATATGAAAACTAATTCCGTTTCGGCTTAAATATTTTAATACAGACAAGGCATCTACCTGTTTTGAGGAACGCATCATCTTTTGTCGCAATGCATTATCCGTTGTATGCAAAGATATATACAGGGGGGTAATTCTCTGATTTATAATTCTGGCATAATCAGCATCTCCAAGATTAGTTAAAGTGATGTAATTACCGAAAACATAAGAATATAAATAGTCATCATCTTTCATATATAAGGTGGGTCTTAACCCAGGAGGCATCTGGTCTATAAAGCAAAAAATACAGGCATTTTCACAATAGCGAATCTTGTAGGGCTCGGGTTCAATTCCCAAAAAACTTCTTTCTTCTCTCTGGATTTTAACCTTATGCAGTAAACCATCTGCAGATAAAATTTCTAGCTCAAATTCATAGTCCGAAGTGTAAAATTCCAAATCCAGAAAGTCATTTACTTCCTGTCCGTTTACGGAAAGCAGTTTTTCTCCGCTTTTAATGTCTTTTTGGGCTGCCAAACTTTTGGGCAGAACATTTTGAATCAGAATAGCCATTGTTATTTTATGTTTTCTTATTTAAGTGTTTCTTATCCTGTCGTAACGGAACTTAAAACGCTTAATACCTTCAAAAATAGTGCGTGCCAATCGTTCCCGATATTCTTCATTCACCAGTAATTGTTCTTCTTCAGGATTGTTGATAAAGCCCATTTCAATTAAAACAGAAGGCATAAAAGCACCTCGCAACACATAAAAATTTGCTTGTTTAACACCTCTGTCAATACCCTGTGTTCCGGCAATCAAATTTTGCTGGATGCTGACTGCCAAATTGTTACTGTTTTCCAAATGCTCTGTTTGAGCAAGATCACTGAGGATAAAGGAAAGGTCATCGTATTTCTTTTTAGCTTCACTTCCTCCTTCAAAGCGTTCTACAACCGCATTTTCCAATGCTTCAACAGCTCTGGCATCTGAGGTCTGTGCTGTTGATAAATAATATGTTTCAATTCCCCGGGAAACCATTGTCTTACTGGAATTGGAATGTAAACTGATAAAGAGGTCTGCTCTTTTTTCATTGGCAAAACGGGTTCTTTCATATAAAGAAACGAAACGATCATCTTCACGGGTAAGCAAAACATTAACTCCCAGTTCTTTTTCCAGCAAGTTCTTGAGCTTTAGCGCTACAGCAAGATTAATATCTTTTTCATTGGCTTTCAGTTTTTTACCTATTGCTCCGGGGTCTTTACCTCCGTGTCCAGGGTCCAGGACAATGGTCTTTAATCTATTATCAATTGGTTTTGCGATTTGAAAGGTGTTACCTTTGCGTTGTATAGCAGCAGGAAAATGAGTTCTAAGATGTTCAGTTACGAAAATAGAAGGTAAATACAAACGCTCGCCTTTGCGGAAAAGAGGATAATTCATATTGTAGGAAACAGCTTTCAGAGTGTAATAAGGTGAATCTTCCAGAAAGATAAACTGCTCGTCATAGAGGTTTAAATACAATCTGTTGTCACTTCTATCCTGTTTACTGATAGCTTTGAAGATGGTGCTGAAATCCTCCAAATCCACATAATTAAGGGAAGAAAAGGTTGTTTCTTTCAAGGTTTGGGGCTTTGCTTCCCCTTTAATCTGAATGGTGAGATTCGCTAAAAGCATCCCTAAACAGGATATCATAATTAGAAGGGTTACTAATTTCTTTTTCATTGAGTTAGCTCCGATTGGGGATTAAATTCTGATAAGGGATTTATTTCCTGCGGGGTAGGAGAAAAATCCGGAGTCCAAATATCCGAACTGGAAATTTCTTGAGTGTATAAATTAGTAAGACCAATTTCTATAGCTGTATCAACTACATCATAGTATTCAGTTTCTGAAATTCCTCTTGAAAGTTCTTTGCAGTTTTTTGCCTTGCCTGCAGGATAGTATTGTCCCATTAAAGAAAGAGTTAATTCTGTTCCCAGTTCATCTGCCAAAGTGCGTAAATTTTCTTTGCACCCGGCTAATTTATTGGGTAAAACAAGCATTCTGATTAGCAATCCCTTTTGGGCTATTCCTTTTTCATCAAGTGTTAAAAGCCCTACCTGGGAATACATTTCTTTTATGGCAGAAATAGCTACAGCAGGATAATCAGGGGCAGAAGAATATTTTTGAGCATAAACCTGATGCGCATACTTCAAATCTGGCATATAGATATCTACAAGTCCGTTCAGTGTTTGCAGAGTTTCCACTTTTTCATAAGCGGAAGAATTCCAAAGGACAGGAATAGTTAATCCCTTTTCTTTGGCTTGAATAATGGCATCCTTAATCTGAAGGGTAAAATGTGTTGGAGTAACCAGATTTATGTTATGAGCTCCTTCTTTCTGTAACTTTAACATTAACCGGATAAGTTCTTCAGCTGATATATCTTTTCCCCAGCATAAAGTAGAAATTTCATAATTTTGACAGTATATACAGTGTAAGTTACAGCCCGAAAAGAAAATAGTGCCACTTCCACGAGTTCCGCTGAAACAGGGCTCTTCTCCTAAATGACGAGTAGCCAAATTTATTCTAAGTTTATCTGTAACACCACAAATGCCCTTTTGCTGAGTTCTATCAATTCCACAATTGCGTGGACAAATATTACAGGAAAGCATTTGGGAATAGGACATTTAATCTCTCTTCAAAGTAAAGGCAGAGGGAAACAATTCTCTGATCATAGTTTTATGAATTGCCTTCCGGTTTGCATAAATTACCTGAATATCAGGTGCAAATTCATAAATTACTTGTCTGCAAGCACCACAGGGAGGAAAACTTTCGTCACTATCTACATAAACAGCTATTTCCGAAAAAGCTCTGTGTCCTTCACTGATCGCTTTGAAAATGGCATTGCGTTCTGCACAGATAGTTAAAGAATAAGAGGCATTTTCTACATTGCAGCCAGTGAAAATATGTCCTTCAATAGTTTTTAAGGCACAGCCAACTTTATAATGAGAATATGGAGAATAGGACTTTTCGGCAGCTCTTTTGGCTGCTTTCAGTAATTCTTTTTCACCAGGATTCAATTCTACCATTTCTATCCTCTCTTTAAGCTAAAAGTGCTAAAATTAAGCCACCGGCAATAACAGAACCGATTTGACCACCTACATTTACACTTACTGCAGGCATTAATAAAAAATTGAAAGGGTCTTCCTTTAGCCCCATTTGATGAATAACTCTGGCACTCATTGGAAAGGCAGAAATTCCACAAGCACCAATCATCGGATTTATCTTGTCTTTTTTAAATACATTAAGTAGCTTGGCAAAAATGACGCCTCCAGCTGTGTCAAAAATAAAAGCAACAAGCCCTAAAGCCAATATTAACAAGGTTTGGGGAACCAGAAAAAGTTCACCTTGCATCTTGGAAGCAATAGTTAAGCCCAAAAGAATGGTTACTAAATTAGCAAGTTCATTTTGAGCGGTCTTGCTAAGCCCTTCTAAAACACCGGATTCCCGAATTAAATTGCCGAACATTAAAAAACCAATCAGCGCTAAAGCTGCAGGAACAAAAATTCCCGCAATAATGGTTACAGCAATAGGAAAGATGATTTTAACAATTTGAGGAACATCACCACTGTGATAATCCATCCGAATCAAGCGTTCCTTTTTGGTCGTAAGTAAACGAATTACAGGGGGTTGAATAATGGGCACTAAAGCCATATAGGAATAGGCAGCAACCGAAATTGCCCCTAAAAGATTGGGAGCAAAACGATTGGCTACATAAATAGAAGTAGGTCCATCAGCAGCTCCAATAATGCCAATACTGGCTGCTTCCTTAATTCCAAAACCTAAACCGGCAGCTAAAACAATAGTTACAAATATACCAAATTGAGCAGCTGCCCCGAAAAGCAACATAAAAGGATTTTTCAATAAGGGAGTAAAATCAATCATTGCTCCGATAGCAATAAAAATAAGCAGAGGAAACAATTCTGTATCAATACCGGCTTTAAATAGAACTCCTAAAGGTGAATGCTCTCCTACAGCAGCAGAAAGAGGTATATTGGCTAAAATAGTGCCAAAACCAATAGGCAGTAATAATGTCGGTTCATAATTATGTTTTATCGCCAGCCAAATCAATACCAGTCCTATTATAATCATTATAACCTGTTTCAGTTGAAAGCCAAGCAAGCCGGAAAAGAGTGTTTCCATCAGCAAAACTCCTATGTCTTATTCCATTTGCCATTATCCTGAAGAGGGTTTGTTTGTCAAGCATTAACGCTAAAAATAATAAGCACGCAGATTTCGCAGATAACACAGATAAAAATTAAGCTCACTCAGATAAAAAATTAGGTTCACGCAGATTCCGCAGATTGTTGTTTGATGATTAACTACAATATTAAAATTCTGCTAACTAAGTAGTCCAGTTATCTGGGTTCAATTTTTTCTAACCTCTCGACCTCTCGACCTCTCGACCCCTCGACCTCTTGACCTCTCGACCTCATGACCTCTTGACCTCTCGACCCCTTGACCTCACGACCTCTTGACCTCTTGACCCCTTGACCTCTCGACTCAAATTTTGGTTGACACAATATCAAACATCTTTTTTATGAGCTTATGAGAAATATCGTTTTAGTTCTGCTGATTACACTTTTACTAAGCGGATGTGATCTATTCCAGGTGCGGGAATCAGAACCACCTGCAGCACAGATACCGTGGATAGATTTTACTACGGGGGTTGACTCTGTGTTGTTAAATCTGGAATACAGTTATACCTATCCCCAAAATGCAGTTCATTATGTGGGGCTTTTCAGTTCCGATTATATTTTTCATTTTGCCCCGCAGGATGTGAGTGATTTTTCTATAGAGCCAACCTGGACAAGGGTTCAGGAGCAGGATATGATTCAGGTTTTACATAACCGTTATGAAAATATGCAGGTAACTTTGGAGGAAGTGGAGGAGCAGGATCAAATAGAATCTACGCAAGCAAAAATATATCGTCAATATACTATTACAGGCATTTCCCGCAATCAGGGCAAGGAAGTTATAACTTTGGCAGAGGGAAATATGGAACTGCATTTAAAAGAAGAATATGGCAATTGGTATATAACAAAATGGTATGATTACCGTAGTGGTAATGTTTCTACCTGGGGAAAGTTGAAATATGAGAACCATTAATATTATACTTCTATTTCTGGTTCTTTTGCTTAGCAGCTGCAGAAACCCCTTTTGTCCAGAGATCTATGATGTATCTAAAGATGAAATTCAAAATCGCACTCCTGAAGAACTATTGCAAAACCTGGAACGAGCATATACAGAAAGGAACATTAATATCTATAAATCCCTTTTGCATCCTGATTTTCGTTTTGAGCTGTTAGCCAGTGAAGTAAGTTTAATTGGAATTGATATGAATAATGATGGAATGCGTGATTCCTGGTGGGGTTATGCTCAAGAAGTTGAATATACGGATAGAATGTTTAATAAGGGCTCCAGTGATGGCACTTATCCTCCTCCGGATGATATTAAATTGCGTTTACAAATTCCTCCTTCAGAGAGATGGCAAAATGATCCTGAAGTAGGTCATGAGGACTGGATAATTATTCCCTGCAATTTTAATTTAATTCTTACCTATCAGGAAAGCAATTCTTCTATTACTGCCAATGGCATAGCCAGATTTTACTTAAGACCTGAAGGAAAGGACTGGAAAATCGCCATCTGGAGAGATGAATCCAATATATGAGTTCTAAGGGACGCATTCTTGCCTTAGACTATGGAGAAAAGCGTATTGGTCTTGCCTTAAGTGATCCGGAACGCATTTTTTCCAAACCCCTGTGTGTTCTTGCCAATAAGGGTTTTGAACAATTAGTGCCGGAATTGAAAGAAATAATTACTCTATATCAGGTTACTTTGTTAATAATTGGAATTCCTTATGCCATAGATGGTTCTATCACTCCCAAAACGGAAGAATGTCAGCAGATTTTGCATCGTTTAAAAGAAGTTTTATCTATTCCTGTTGAGGGTTTTGATGAACGCTATTCAACCTGGGAAGCGAATGAGGAACTAAAAAAAATGGGTTATAGCTGGCAAAAGGCAAAAGATATTAAAGATGCTATGGCCGCTGCAATGATCCTAAAAGAGTTTCTGAATCAATGAAAAAAGCAAAACCATTGATCATCGGTTTGGCAATCTTATTGTGTCTGTTAATTTTGGTGATAGTTTATCAGGTTTTTGTTCCTTTGCATAGTGAAGAACGCATTGTGCGTATTAAAAAGGGAGATAATGCCAGAATAATTGCTGCTAAACTTTCCGAAGCAGGAATTATTCGCAGTGAAACAATGTTTATTATTCTTACCAAAATAAGAAAAGCAGATAGAAACCTGAAACCGGGAAGTTATATTTTTGGAGGTAATACCTATCTTTGGCAAACAGTTAGCCGTTTGCATAAAGGTCAAAATGAAACTATAACAATCACTTTTCCGGAAGGTCTTTCGCTTTATAAAACCCTAAAGAAAATTGATGCAAGTGGTTTAGCGACTTATGACGAGCTTTATAGTTCAGCTACAAATCCTTTTCTGATAAAAAAACTAACCGGTTTTGAGGTCTCTTCTTTAGAGGGTTTTCTTTATCCGGAGACCTATCGTTTTCCTATTGAAATATCACCAGATTCAATTCTGGCAATTCCTGCAGGAGAATTTTTCCGCCGTTTACAGAAAGAAGGAATTGACCCTTTTGCTATTCCCGATTTTTATGCTAAATTGATTCTTGCTTCCATTGTAGAAAAAGAAGCAGGGAATGAAAATGAAAAAGAAATCATTGCCGGGCTGTTTTTAAACCGTTTGAGACATCAAATGGCACTTCAATCCTGTCCAACAATTGACTATATTTTAGAACCCCAAGGCATTAAACATAGTGTCCTAACTTATGCAGACACACAAATTAATTCTCCTTACAATACATATCTTTTTCCAGGTTTGCCGCCAACCCCGATTTGCAATCCTTCTATTACAACCATTAAAGCAGTTTTGAATGCCAAACCGAATTCCTATTTATATTTCTTTTCTGATCGCCAGGGGAAAAATGTGTTTTCCAAAACTTATGAAGAACATTTAGCAAAGCAGAGAAAGATGCTGTAGAGGTCTAGAAGTCGAGAGGTCGAGAGGTCGAGAGGTCGAGAGGTCGAGAGGTCGAGAGGTCGAGAGGTCAAGGGGTTTGTAAAAATCAGATGATTGTTTAACTTGTTTTATATATTACAGTTGGATGGTTAAAACCGGAAAATAAACAAGAACAAACAAAACTTGACAATATACAGGTTTATGGATATATTATATATAAGGGAGATATGATTTAATGCTTGGACCTTATGAATTAAATGATATATATCAAAGCGATTGTATAGAAGGACTGAAAAAACTTCCAGAGAGTTGTATTGACCTCTGTGTTTCATCACCTCCTTATGATGGAATAAGAGATTATCATGGTTTTTCCTTAGACCTTCATAATGTTGGTATAGAACTTTACCGAGTGATGAAAGAGGGTGGAATTGCAGTTATGGTTATGCAAGACCAAACCAAAAATTTTGCCAAGAGTTTAACTACTTTCAGGACTGCAATTGATTGGTGTGATAATGCCGGATTTCGTTTATTTGAAACATTAATTTATAGAAAATACGGAGCAGAAGGTGGCTGGTGGAAAACAAGATTTAGAGTAGATCATGAATTTATGCTGGTTTTTCTGAAAGGTCAACGACCCCAATATTTTAATAAAGAGCCCTTAAAAATTCCTTCCAAGCATGGAGGGAAGACACTTACAGGGGGCGGAACCCGTTTAACAAATGGTATTAGAATACCAACCAGACCTATTCTGATAAATGAAATGAAGTGTAGAGGAACGGTTTGGGAATATCTTACAGCGGGTGATGGCTCTCGTCTTAAACATAAACATCCTGCTACTTTTCCTGATAAATTACCTTATGATTTTATCCAATGTTTTTGTCCTCTTGAAGGCATTGTTTTAGATATTTTTATGGGTTCAGGAACTACAGCTCTTGCCGCTATTGAACTAAACCGTAATTTTCTGGGTTTTGAAATATCCGAAGAGTATGTTAACTTAGCTAAACAACGGATTGATGTGGTGTCCTAAATAAGTTGATACTAATACTTTAGAGGCTATTGAGCAAGCAATACCAGCTTTGCCTAATAGTCCAGTAGTTAAGAAGTTGAATATTCTATCTATTTTTTCCTGGCTAAGAGCCGAAGAATTAGCCAAGGTCATAGGTTGGCAAACTTTTTCTTTGCCAAAAAGGACGAAGTACTTTAATGGGTTGGCAAATTCCGATTTGCCAAATAGTTCGTAGAACTCTGCTTTATATTATTACAGTTGGGAAAATATGAGTTCGGCAACCCACTTAAAAAAAAGTATGCCTGACGGCATTTGCCGAATTGGAATTCGGCAACCCATTATCTTTCGCAATGGTTTCTACGGAATTTATGTATACTGAAAAATGAAACTGCAAGGGTGTTTACAGCTTTCCACAAAAAAAATGGAAAAAAAACAATTTTGTGCTTGACAAGATATTCTTATTATGTATAGTAGTGTTAGTAGCTGAAGAGGCTATATGTTAAAGAGTGTAATATGCGATGAAAGAAATTTTTAACTGTTCAAAAACAAGCCCCGGCAGTTTATTTGATATGCGCCGTTGTAACAAGGTAGCATTTGATGAAAAAAAAACCTGACTTGGATTAAATAGATGAAAATAATGCAATCGGTTGTTTGGCCTTACATAGATTGTGAGTAACGAGGGATATCAAATGCCCTCAACGAACTTGAGAAACAATAAGTTGGAATTTACACCAACATTTGGGACTCAATATTGCCTTGATGATCTATAATGTATGGGAAGAAACTATGAAACGAGTAATCGCTCTTACCATAATACTGATGCCGCTACTGGTTACTGCAGTTACAAGAAATGTAGCTCTGGATGGGACTCAGCAATACACAGTAATCCAAAATGCGATCAATGATGCAGTCAGCGGCGATGTTGTTTTAGTTCATCCGGGTCGATACATGGAAAACCTCAACCTATCAAACAAAAGTGGCATTATCTTAGCTTCGCTGGAATATACAACCAGTGATACAACATACATATCCTCTACCATAATAGACGGAAGCAGTTACAATAATTCAACTATCTTATGTTACGAGAATACGGTAAATTGCACTATCAGAGGATTTTCTGTAACAGGTGGAAGCGGCTATGCTTACTATGGAGAATCTAGCCCCTGGCAAATATTTGGAGGGGGTTTATTTATTAATATGTCTAATTCACTGAATCTGATTAATCTTAAAATTCACGACAATTTCGCATCAGGTGGGGGTGGAATAGCCGTTTACGCTCCGAATACTATCCAAATGACCAATGTCCAAATATTTAACAATGTTGCCCGTTATATTGGTGGAGGGCTACTAATTGGTAGTGATCCAACCCTTGGTGCTCCAAACATAGTTTTTGATCAAATCAATCGCTGTAGCATATACAACAATTTTGCTCAATGGGGAATGGATGTACATTGGAGATTTATAAATGGTGGATCAGTCGCAGTATATTTGAAGAAATTCACAGTGCCTCAATGGGAAATGTATTACGCAGATTATTATGACTCAGACTATCCTCCCAGCCCTTATATCGTTTTTGATATCCAAGAGTCGTATCTGCAACCGGTAGACGCTGACTTGTATGTCAGCCCAACTGGTAATGACAACAACAACGGATTGACTCCGGTGACGGCGCTAAAAACACCTTCTAGAGCCATGCAAAGAATTGCTTCCAATCCCGATAATCCTAAAACCGTGCATCTTATGGCGGGAGAACATCACAATATATTTGCCGATGAGTATCTCCCGATTGCCATCAAGGACTATACGATTCTACAGGGGGTTTCTCAAAACCAAACCCGATTGTATGCTGAAAATCTGATCCAAGGCACGGGTGCTGTCACAATGGGTATTGAACGGAATTGTATGACGCTCAGGAATTTATCTATTACTACATCTAATGGTTCAGCAATGTTTTCCTGGGGAATTCATAACTGTCTGGTGGAGGATGTCACGATTGAGAATTCTACTGTAAACAGATGGCTATTCTCATGCGGATATATTACAAGTACCTACACTCTCAGAAACATAACAATGCGGAATAATACTGCTAATTACTTTGATTTCGGTCTGCATTTAACGGGCTCAGTTATTACACTGGATAATATTCTGATGCACGACAATCAAGTACCCAGTTTGCCAACAGAATGGTATCAACGGGCCTGCGGGGGATTTGATATCTATGTAAAAGATTCGCTGACTATCAAAAATAGCAAGTTCGTTAATAACACCCTTTACTCAGAAGATGGGTTTTCCAATTTCAGGGTCAGTACACTTTCAACCACATGGTATTCTACTGTAATATTTGATAATTGCCTTTTTGCGTCTAATTTTGCATTTGGTGGAGTCAGGGATCTGTGCTTTGTGAATATCAATGTTTTGAATCTTATCAATTGTACATTCGCCAACAATACTACAGAATTTATCGACAATCTATCAGTATGGGCAAATTCTACTCATATTGTCAATTGCCTGTTTGCGTATAATAACGCATTTTACGAGATTAGATCTAATAATGATACATTAATTGAAAACTGCTTATTTAGTAGAAGCAATAACATTTGGAGTACATATAATGGGGAACCACTGAATTGGGGTCAATTTAACTTAGTTGGAACAAACCCTCTCTTTTCGGGTGTCGACCCAACTCAACCCTCATATTATTTTCTCTTTGCTGATCAAGAGCATGGGTATTCACCTGCTATTGACGCTGGAACAATTGACCCATTTATATTACCTGCTGGTTATCAAATACCGAGTTATGATGCATTTGGATTTAATAGAATCTATGGGAATAGCATAGATATTGGTTGTTTTGAGTCACCGGGATATACAGGCAACGATGATCACACAATTATTCCATCAAGTGATTTGATGCTCAATAACTACCCTAACCCGTTTAATTTGTCAACAACGATCAATTACAGCCTATCTAAGGATGGGTTAGTAAAATTAAGTATATATAATATCAGGGGCCAATTAGTTACAAAGTTGGTAACCAACCCTCAAACAAAAGGAACATACAAAGTCACTTGGAATGGAACAGATCAAACCGGTAAGCGTGTATCTCCCGGACTGTACTTTTACCGCATAGAAACAAATGGCAAGACATTGACCAATAAAATGATACTGTTAAAGTAGAAGAACAAATAAAATAACGCGCTCGAAAGAAAATTCCTGGCTCAATTTCACTATTCAAAGGCCTTATTCGTCCTCCATTTTTAATGAAACAGTGGAAAGGAAGTATGCGCTCCGGAGACAACTACCGGGTTCATTTCTGAGTAGTATTTGGCTTTCTTGTAGCTTATACCATTTCGCTTGCATAATTACATAAAACGATTATACTGTTTTCAGAGTTTACAAGCTGGAAGTAAATATGAACCACATCCATATTAACGACACAATGACTGCTGATGAGTTCAAGTTCAGGATGCTCAACAGCAAAGACATTCAAGAGCACAATCGCTGGCAGGCATTATATCTGGCAAAAGCGAAAGGATTCTCAGCCCACGAGATAGCTGATATTATTGGGGTATCTAAATACTCAGTCAATAAGTGGGTGTATAACTTCAATCATATTGGAGAAGAGAGCTTATTTAGCCGTAGTAAAGGTGGCAATCGCACTTCATTTCTCAGTTGGGAAGAGGAAGAAGAGCTTCTATCCGAAATTGGCAAAACAAGCTGAAAAAGGTCTGTTGGTAGTTATTAAAACGATCAAAGCAGAAATAGAAGCCAGGATAGGGAGTGTCAACGGAATTTTCTTTTTGGAGACCATCTATCTTTCCCTCACGAGTAGAGATTTTAATTTTATCGCTATAGTCATCTTGACCTATAACTTTAAAAAGTTCTTTCAGCGCTATCATTAAGGATGTGATTGTGTAACATTCATTAAAGAAGATTTTATGCAGTGCAGATGATTTATTGTCTGCTCCCAAATAATGTAACCAGCTTAGGCAGTTTTCAGGATAGTTGAATAAATTCTTAAAGGTACCATCCGTAAAAAGTAATGGACAGATGGATTCCATCCCGATTTGAATTTCTATCCTATTATTCAGGATACCAATTAACAAATGTATCATTCCTAAAGGATACTTGGTTTTGAAATGGGTTTGACCATAATAACCCCGTAGAAGATTTGGTTGAATACATTGGTTTAAATTAGTCCACAATTCAGGAATTAACCTTTGGGAATATATAACGATATGGTGACCTGCACTTCTGATAAAATCTCTGAATATCTCCATATCTAAAAAGATACAATCATTCAGTTCAGTTTTCTTATCTTTTATCAGGATTTTGCCATCATAATAGCCAACTACTTTCCAATTAAGATAATATGACATTAACAACCCACATAATAATCCGTCCGAATCTGGGCTTAAAATACAATAATGATCTTTTTCCAGAATCCAGCTATATTTCTTAATTAGTTCTGAATAATTAAGGACATCTAAATTATTTTCCAAAGTTGACTCCTTGTAAAATTTTATCCTCTTAACCTAAATTTATGATTGCTCCAATCTGTCAATAATTATAGTTAAGGCATAGTCAATTGTGCATGTTTGAAGATTATGGAAACCTTGTGTTTGTTATTTTGAACTTGACACATCCCTGCAGATTGATTATATTGTATAATTAACAAGATAGTATGAAATAAATAAAGAATTTATAAACCCGAAGGGAGGAAAAATGAAATTACACAAAATGGTGTTATGCTTAGTGTTGCTAGCTGTAATTGTAATGATTGCATCTTGCAGTTCTAACAAACAAAAAGCTCCAACAACTAAACCCCAGGGAGAGGAAGTTTACCGTCCAGCGTGGTGGGCAACCCAACCTGAGACGGATTTTGTTTGTACTTATGGACAGGCAACCAAGGTTTCAGAGAATTTATCAATGGATGCCGCCAGGGCAAATGCTCTTCAGGAAGCAGCACAATATGTAGAGGTTTTGGTCAACAGTATGCTGAAAAATTATGAAGAAGAAGCAGGTGTTAAAGACCCTCAGGTTTTAGCCCTTACTCAAAATGTGGTAAAAGCTGTTTCTTCAGCAAAGTTTACGGGTGTTTTAATGGGAAAAGTAGAAACCAGAAAAGTTAATGAACCGGAAGGTGTTCGTTACAAAACCTGGATACAGTTAAAAATACCGAAAGATGAAATCAACAGAAAATTAGCAGACAGCATTCGCAACGAAGAAGCATTATACAATCAGTTTAAGGCATCACAGGCATTTCAGGAGCTGGATAAGGCAGTAGAAAAATATTAACCCATAAAGAATGTCCGGAAAGTTGTAAGGGAAACGACGAGGATGTCGTTTTTCCGGAAAGTTGATGTCCCCGTCAACTCACTGACAACGAAAACTTGAGTTACTGCAAAAGTTATTTGTAAGCGGAGAGCTTAGTTGTAAGTGAAACGACGAGGACGTCGTTTTTCCGGAAAGTTGATGTCCCCATCAACTCATTGACAATGAAAACTTAAAGTTACTGCAAAAGTTATTTGTAAAAGAATAGCTTAGTTGTAAGTGAAACGACGAGGACGTCGTTTTTCCGGAAAGTTGATGTCCCTGTCAACTTAGTGTCCTAATAAACTTATGTAGTCCGTAAGAAATTTTCCATCCTCTAATAATTGAGCCAGGCAAACAACCCTTCATCATTTCATCATCTACTGATCGTTTATCCAGCAATTTTATTGGCAAGTCAAAAAAATAATGCTTATATCTTCCAGTGATAATAGAAAAAAGGAGGAATACAATAGATTGATGAATGCTCCGGTCAATATTTTGATTTATAATATAACATTGTAACCTTAATTCAATTACCTGTTGCCTAGTCATTTCTTTAACGCTGCTTTAACGACTCTTTAACGATTCTTTAACTTTGTTAAGGAGTCGTTAAAGAAGTGTTAATGCAGCATAAAAGATTCAACTTGGCAGGTTATAATAAGCAGTATAAAAACAGGTAAAGGTCTTGCCAATTGCAAGCTAAGTTATTGCCATATAGAATAAATTTTTAATTTTAGACACTATAAATTATGAACAAGCAATAGGGGAAAAAAAGACAGGGCAAATTCTTTCTTCGCTAACTCCTTTTCTTTATTAACATTGTTTTCCTTTATAGTAGGATAGTTAAATTGTATAGTCATAATCTGAATTTTGTTTTTGCAAAAATCCACAGCAGACAGGAAAATATGTATGCACTATCAATATTAAAAACTATATTACTTATTTTTGAGGATGGATTGATGATAACATACAAGCTGGGAAAAAACAAAATCCCTTGACGAAACAGGCAGTTCCAAAAGAAATGCAACGACTTCACTTTTCAATATATTGGAGCGATAAATGCTAAAATTAGATATTAATCAGGAAATGGTATCCAGAGCCCGGAAAGCCGCATTTCAGATTACAAATGCTTTTAGTTGGCTGTTTGAGGGCTATACTACAGTAGCAACAGAAAGGACAGTATTACGATTGATGGGAATAGATGGTGCCCTTAAAGACGGTAAACCCTTGCCCAATGTAGTAGTAGACAACTTGGTGGAAAATTCAGCGATTCCGAAAGGAGCAGCAATATGGGTGGCTAATGCTATGTTAAAAAAGGGTTTAACAGCTCAGCAAGTAGCGGAAGAAGTTGCCTATAAAGGTTTGGAGCTAACCCAAATTTCTCTTGCCTCAGGCGAGGAAATATTAAACACACTTAATCCCTTAGTGGAAAAGATGTTGGATCATATAACAGCTCAAAAGGAAAAGCGTGAGGAACTTTTGGTTGAATACAAGCAGCGTCCAAAACCCGCTATTTATGTAATTGTCGCTACGGGAAATATTTATGAAGATGTAGTCCAAGCCAGAGCTGCGGCAAGAGAAGGAGCTGATGCTATTGCAGTTATCCGTTCCACAGCGCAGTCCTTATTGGATTATGTACCTTTTGGAGCCACCACAGTAGGTTTTGGAGGTACTTTTGCCACGCAGGAAAATTTTAAAATAATGCGGAAAGCATTAGATGAAGTAGCCCAGGAAAAAGGACATTATATATATTTAACGAATTATGCCAGTGGCCTTTGTATGCCTGAAATAGCGGCTATGGGGGCAATGGAACGCTTGGATATGATGCTTAATGATGCAATGTATGGCATTTTATTCAGAGATATTAACCCCAAAAGAACCTTGCTGGATCAATATTTTGCGCGAATGATCAATGCCTATGCGGGAATTGAAATTCAGACCGGTGAAGATAATTATTTAACTACTTCCGATGCTGTTGAAAAGGCATATACCGTTACTGCAAGCCAGTTAATAAATGAAAGTTTTGCTGTTTTAAGCGGGATAAAACCCGAAAAAATGGGTTTAGGACATGCTTTTGAGATTAATCCGGAACTGGAAAATAGCTTTAGTTATGAGTTGGCACACGCACTTTTGACCAAGACGCTATTTCCAGATTCACCGGTTAAATATATGCCGCCCACAAAGTTTGCCGGGGGTAACATATTTAAGACCTATCTTCTGGATGCCATGTTCAATTTTATCGGGCAGTTAACAGAGCAGGGTGTTCAGCTTTTAGGAATGATGACGGAGGCAATTCATACCCCGCATTTGGCAGATCGCTATCTAGCTATTGAAAATGCGCAGTATATATTTAAGGCGGTGAAAGACCTGAACCAAAATTTATGCTTGGCAGAAGATAGTTTTATTAACAGAAGAGCAAATGAGGTTTTGGCTCAGGCCACGGAATTTTTGGAAAAAGTAGCCCGGGAAGGTCTTTTTAGTGCTATGGCTAAAGGCGAATTTGCAGAAATTAAGCGTTCCGAAAATGGGGGTAAAGGTTTGGAGGGTGTAATTATGAAAGATAAGGACTATTACAATCCCTTTATGGAAAGTATGAAACAGGAGCTTAAGCTATGAGCAAAAATATTATTCGTCCTTATGGCGATACTTTAAATGATGGGAAAATGCAGCTCTCTTTTACTTTGCCTGTTTCCTGTGATGCTTTGGGTAAAGAAGCAGCCAAAAGATTATTGTTACAGGCAGGTTTTGACGAAGCAGAAATAACATCTATGAATGATTTAACGGAGGGTTTTACCCATTTTATCGCTTATGCTGTCACTTCCACAAGTGTAGATATCAGCAAAATCAAAGTGAAAGTAGTGGAAACACCGGTAATGACAATGGAAGAAACCGATGCTTTCGTAGCAGAACATTTAGGTAGAAAAATAACAGTTGTCGGTGCCTGCATAGAAAGTGACGCTCATACAGTCGGAATTGATGCCATAATGAATATGAAGGGCTATAATCATAGATATGGATTAGAACGCTATCACAGTTTCAATGCTATCAATATGGGAGCTCAGGTTTCCTGTGAAGATCTTCTTGCTAAAGCCAGAGAAGTGAATGCAGATGCTATTTTGGTTTCCCAGGTTGTTACACAAAAAAACATCCATATAAAAAATTTAACCCGCCTTATAGAACTTGCAGAAGCAGAAGGTTTAAGGGATAAAATGTTGTTTATTTGCGGTGGACCGCGTATTTCCTATGAATTGGCAATAGAACTTGGTTACGATGCAGGTTTTGGTATAGGAACTTATGCTACCGATGTTGCCAGCTATATTGCCATAACTCTGGCAAAACGAAAAGTGCAGGAATAGGTATTTATAATGAGGTTACAGGCATAAATATATGTTAACTTTGCTGATAACCATAATTGCTATCGGGCTGATGATTTTTGTCCATGAACTGGGTCACTTTTTAGTGGCACGCGCTTTTAAAGTAGGCATTGAAAGATTTTCTATAGGATTCGGAAAAGCAATATGGACAACTGAGAAAAATGGTATACAATATCGTTTGGGATGGATTCCTTTAGGCGGTTATGTAAAAATGCAAGGTGAAAATCCTGAGGAAGAAATCAGCTTTGATAAAGAAAGCACTTTTTTAGGTAAATCCTGGTGGAAAAGAGCTCTTATTGCCTGCAGCGGACCTTTTGCCAATCTGCTATTCGGATTGTTACTATTCATTATTGCCTTTATGCTGCCGCAAAAACAGGAAGACCTTCTTCCGGTTATTCAAAATAGTAAAGGCATTTGGGCAGAGGTTTTTAGTCCTGCAGACAGTATTGTTAGCGTAAACGGGAAACCGGTAAAAGGTTTTCAGGAATTTTTAGTAGCTCTTTCCGATAAAAAAACCAATACCATTTCCTATCTTCATAAAGGGCAAAAAACAGTTTTAGAAATAGCTCCTACGGAAGTTGATTCTTTAATTAAATCCTTGGAACCCAAAGTAGATACAACAATTGGAGAGGTCTTTACCGGAATGCCTGCCTGGAGAGCAGGTTTAAAAACCGGAGATATAGTTCTGGCTGTAGATAGTGTTAATGTTTCTAACTGGTATGAAATGCGGGAAAGAATTGTAGGTTCCAAAAACGATGAAGTTATGTTAACCATTTTACGGGACGGGAAAATACTGCAACGAAAAATAGCTCTGGAAGAAAATATCGCTATGGGTGATCAAAAAATGATTGGGATTAGTCAATATATGCCGGTGAAAAGAGTTACTCAATATAATACTTTACAGGCAATAAGTTACGGCACACAAAGTACATTCAGTTTTATCGTTCTGAATTATGTGGGCTTATACAAGCTGATTATGAAACCGGAACAGCTGAAAAGCAACCTTGGAGGTCCCGTAATGATTGCTACAATGGGACAACAGGTTGCTCAGAAAGGTTTCAGTTCTCTGATTATTTTTCTGGCTTCAATAAGTTTGATCTTGATGATAATGAATTTATTGCCCATACCGGTTTTAGATGGAGGACATATAATTTTTGCCTTTCTGGAAGGTATTTTCGGAAAACCAGTCCCGATAAAAGTGCAGGCATTTTTACAGCGTATTGGTTTTGCTCTTTTGTTGTTACTGATGTTTTATGCCTTCTATGCCGACATTTCCAAGCTGCTTATACGCCAATTTTCATTCGGGCAATAGATGTTTAGTTTTACATTACAAAAGACCTGCGGTAAAGCTCGTGCAGGAATTATGAAAACAGAACACGGAGAAATTCTTACCCCTGTTTTTATGCCTGTAGGAACTCTGGGAACAGTGAAGGCAATGAGTCCCAAAGAACTGGAAGAGGTTCAGGCACAAATAATTTTGGGAAATACCTATCATCTCTATATAAGACCCGGGCACACTTTAATCCAAAAAGCAGGCGGCTTGCATAAATTTATTAGTTGGAATCATCCAATTTTAACAGATAGCGGTGGTTTTCAGGTAATGAGTTTGGCTGCTTTACGCAAAATCAGCAAAGAAGGTGTAAAATTCCAGTCCCACATTGATGGCTCAGCTCATATTTTTACTCCGGAAAAAGTGATAGAAATTCAGGAAGCACTTGGCGCAGATATAATTATGAGCTTTGATGAATGCCCTCCTTATCCTTCCACCAGACAGTATATAGAAAAATCACTTGCCACAACATTGGACTGGGCTGAAAGAGGAAAAAAGGCATTTACCAATTATCAGCATCAGGCACTTTTCGGAATTGTGCAGGGTGGAATTTTTGAGGACTTGCGTGAAAAATCCGCTCTGGAACTAAGTGCAATGGATTTTTCCGGTTACGGAATTGGAGGTCTTGCTGTAGGAGAAGAAAAAGAAGACCTCTTAAGAATTACTGCCTTATTAAATGATATTTTACCAAAAGATAAGCCACGCTATTTAATGGGAGTTGGAACTCCGAGCGATTTGCTGAATAATATTGATAGAGGCATAGATATGTTTGATTGTGTGATGCCGACTCGTAATGCCCGCAAAGGCAGTATTTTTACCAGGTATGGCAAAATGATAATTAAGGCAGCACGCTATAAAGATGATTTTAATCCCATTGATCCTCTCTGTGGTTGTTATACCTGCACTCATTTCAGTCGTGCTTATATCAGGCATTTAATTACAATGAACGAAATTTTAGGGATGCGGCTTACCACTATTCATAGTTTATGGTTTTATCAGGAACTGATGCAAATGGCAAGAAAAGCTATTTGGGAAAATAGATGGAATGAATTTCTGGCAGAAATGCTTCCCGTGCTGGATACAATTGTTCAGTAAGAAAGCTATTTTATTTTATTTCTGCTTTCTTTGTTTATGGCTTTCAAGCGGAGTGCTTTTTTGCCGGAAGACAGAAAATATAACCTCCGGGGATACTGTTAAAACAGCCGTTCCTGATCCCTGGACAGAAAACTGGCTCTACAAAAAGGTCTATCCTCTAATATTTAAAATGGAAGCGGAACGCGAACAGGAAAAGGATTTCATATCCAGTTTTGAGCAATATAACGGAAAAGCCATATCCCAAATTTACATTGTTAATCTGGATGTGTTTGAAATGCTCCCCGATAAGCCGGAAACACATATCTATAACAGGATATTGGATTTGGGCAATGATCTTCACTATAAAACTCGGGATTGGATTATCAAAGATATGCTGTTTTTTAGTGAGGGCGATATTTTTAATCCGGAAATAATGAATCTTAACCTTGTATATTTGAAAGAATTACCCTATTTGAGAGAAGCAGAATTGCTGATTAGTGATAATGAAGATAGCACGGTTGATGTCTTTGTCCTCGTGCGGGATAAATTTTCTTTGGAATTAAGCGGTAAGATTATTTCCTCCAGCAAATATCGTTTGAAGATAAATGAGCAAAATATTCTGGGTTTGGGTTTGGGGCTGAAACATATTTGGCATATTAACCCTAAAGAAATGAAAACACTAAGCTGGGAGACATATTACAGCGATGCTAATATTAAGAGCACTTTTATACGCGTGGATGCTTTCTGGAAAGAATTTTCGGGAAATTCAAACCAGAACCTGTATTTAAGCCATCCTTTCCTTTTTCCTGCAATTCCTTATTCCGGAGGTCTTGAAGGAACCCGCAATTATATTCATCCGCCTGTGGATACTTTAACTACGGAAAAATGGACTCTTGGTTCCTGGTATGCACATAGTTTCGGGTCTTCAAAAGAGCTGACGAATGCCTATAAATATGTTGCTCTCGGCTTGGAAAAAAACTGGTTTACCAAAAGACCGGAAGTTGATGAAAATACAAATAATCCCTGGCAGGATAATATTTTTGCTTTAGGTTCTTTTGCCTTCTCCAAAACCGGCTACACTTCCTTTAGAAACATCAGTTTTTTCCTGATGAATAATGTTTTGCCGGTTGGTTATTTAACTGAAACACTCTTGGGTTATGAAATAGGGGAATACCGGAATCGTCTTTTTACAGGTTTGCATTATTCCCGGGCTGATAAATTGCCTTATGGTTCTTATCTTTACTTTTCCAGTGCTTGGGAAACATATTTTACCAGGGAAGGAACTGAACAAAGCGTTTTGGCTGTAGAGCCACTTTTTATTTCTCCCTTACAACATTTTGGGGATTTCCAAAGCAGGTTTTTCTTTAACACCAATTTAGTTCTGGGAGGGGAACGCTATCCTGGAGAACATAAGAATGTTTCTTCCCTTCCAGGTTACCGGGGAATCTGGAATTTGCAGGGGAATAAACTTTTGCGCTCTAATCTGGAAAATGATATTACTACTCCTTATCAAATCTGGGGATTTAAAATAGGACTCTTTTCTTTTTTGGATTGTGCTTTTGCTACCGATCGCTTTTCTCAAATCAGCACAAAAAATGTTCTGCTGACAGAAGGAGCCGGATTCAGAATTCATAATCCCGCTTTAATTTGGGAGTCAATTGAACTCTGTTTTGCTCTCAATCAAAAAAAGGGAAGTAAAGGTGAATGGAAAATTACGCTCTCAACTAAAAAAGGACTGGAACTTCCTGATTTTTCAGGGATAAGACCACAGACATACAAATTTCAATGAAGAAGGAAGAAGGTAATTCAGGAGTCCTCTCTGCAGAAATAACCTGGAACCTTTTTACTAATTTGTTTGGCAGTAAGGGCTAATATACATTTCATATTGAAATGACATAAAAGGAAAATAAGGTTTAGAAGGTTGAGAAGGTTTAGAGGGTTGAGAAACCTTAAAGCCCTTTAGGGCGACACAATAATAGCGATGGGTGCGTAAGCCCCTCGGAAAATAAGGTTTAGAAGGTTGAGAAGGTTTAGAGGGTTGAGATTCCTTAAAGCCCTTTAGGGCGACACAATAATAGCGATGGGTGCGTAAGCCCCTCGGAAAATAAGGTTTAGCAGGTTGAGCAAGTTTTTGGGGTTGAGATTCCTTAAAGCCCTTTAGGGCGACACAATAATAGCGATGGGTGCGTAAGCCCCTCGGAAGAAGAGAGATAGAACACCCCCATTCTAAATTTGATATTCTGATTCTGAAATGGGTAATCCGGAAGCTAAAAATCAGTTAAGAGGCAACAATTTATGATTTATGAATAAAAATATTATATAATTCAGATTTTATGATAACAGGGCAGCTATGTTGTTATGGTCATAAGCACCGGTTAATTTATTTCAGGGGTTATAGTTATATTAGCGCGAATGACTCCTGACTTAGTTGACAGGAACATCAACCTTCCGGAGATTTTCTAAAAGATTTCTAACTTGCTGTTCACTTACGAGTAAAGGATTAAGAGCCATATTACGACTGCTCATAATTTGGGGAATAGCTTTATCTATAAAGTCGTTACTAAATTCAATTTTCCGTTCAAAAGGAAGAGAATGCAACCAGGCATAAAAGTCATCTTTGCTAATTTGTAAATAGCTGAACAGGTCATCCAGTTCTTGATGAACAGCAGGATAATAGAGCTCCATAATATCTTCCATTACCATAGCGTTTGCCAAACCATGAGGAATATTATAAAAAGAGGTTAAAGGATAACCAATAGAATGCTGCAGAGTAGTGCTTCCCTGAGCTATAACCATTCCTCCGTAAAGAGCATCTCTCATCAATTCTTCTCTTGCCAAATAATTTTCCCGTTGGGAAAGAACCAAAGGTAGAAATTTCATAATAGAGGCAATTCCTTTATAAATAAAGGGATAGACAACAGGAGAACGCTGATTGCTATAAAGCCCTTCCAACAGATGACTTAAAGCATCCAAAGCGGTATGCAAAGTTACTTTTGGGGGCAATGTTAAGGTGTATTTCGGGTTTAAAACAGCCAGGACAGGGAAAGCTAAATCACTGCCAAAACCAGCTTTCTTTTTAGTAAGAGGATCAGAAAGAACGCTATATTGGGTAACTTCTGTTCCCGTTCCTGCGGTAAGAGGAATTGCCAGAACAGGATATGCCTTTTTAAATGCAGAGGTATTATAAAGTTCATCTCTGCCTAAAGAATTTGCGGAAGCCAAAGAAATTGCCTTTGCAGAATCTATAGGACTGCCCCCTCCTATGCCGATAACAAAATCACACTCATTTTGCAAAAAAACGGATTTACCTTCCATTACGATGTCCAAAGAAGGATTTTCCGTTATGCTGTCAAAAAGAACATAACTAATACCTGATTCAGTTAAAACAGAAATGACATCAGCTAAAGCACCACTTTGTTCAGCACTGTTTTTTCCAGTTACGATTAAAGCTCTTTTTCCCAAAGAGGTAATATGGTCTTTTGCTTTTTGGACAGCATTTCGGGCAAAAATAATACGGGTTGGACAATAGAACATTTTACCCCTATTTAAGCAGAGTAATCTTTTTGGTTATTATACCTGCAGTATGTTGCAAACGCAGAAAATAAATACCGGAAGCCAAATTTCTGCCATATTCATCACATCCGTTAAAACTGATGCTATGTTTTCCTGATGGCATAAGACCTTCAGATAAAGTAACTATTTTTTGTCCTTTCAGATTGTATAGTTCCAGTTCTGCTTTTCCACCAACAGGTAGAGAAAAGGATATTGTAGCAGTAGGATTAAAAGGATTGGGAAAAGCCGAAAGAGTAACAACAGGTAAAGTAACTATTTCATCAACAAGAGGTAAGGCAGGATTTAGAGTAGGTAACAGTTGAAAAAGCATATTGGTAACTTCATCTAAATGCATAAAATACAGCGGACAGCCAAAGAGAACCAAAGTACCGTTATAATTGTGTTTAAAAGCAATACACTGTCCTGCTCCATTACTTCCTTCTATCATATTGGCAAAATATATGGGTTCTTCAGCTCCGCTGAATGTATAAATATAGGGTAACATAGAATTCCAGGAAGCAAGGATTTTATCAGAGTCAATTGTTAAAGTTGGATAAATATCAGATTGAGCACTGATTAAACAGGCAGAATTATCGTAAACAGGAGTTACACCACCTCCAAAGCGGTTAAAAAATTCCGCCGTTAAAACAGAAGGAGTTTTCCAACCGGAAAGAACTATTTTTCCACCACCTGCAAGATAACTGCTAAGCAGAGAAGTATTACCCTGCAACAAATTTTGGTTGAAATCATCAGAATGCCAAAGCACAAGTTTGTAATTTCCCAAAGTTGCCAAATTCGGTAATCCCTGTGTAGCACAATCCCAATTATCAATCGTGCTGGAAAATAAACTTAAAGCTGAAGCATAAAAAGTATCAACCATTTCATCATTGGGATTTACGGTAGAACCAACGCCGTCTCTGGTTTCATCTACAACTAAAAGTTCACCGGTAAAACTGAATGATTGAGGCGTAACTGAAACGGTCTCTGAAGGTCTGGAAAAATATCCATTAATATCAACAACCTGTAATTGATAATCATAACTGATTCCACAAACAGCAGTTGTATCCGCATAACTGAAAAAGTTGTTATTCAAAGAAACAAGTAAAGACCAGTTTTGTTCACTGCTCAGTTTACGATAGAGCCGATACTGATTATCTTTTTCCGGTATAAATGAATTCCAGAAAAGTAAAACACAATTATTGGAAGGCAGATATTCTGTAATAAGGGGAATTTGTTCTGATAATTCCCTCAGCAAAGTCCAATGGTTATAATTGGCAATAATATTAACATTATCGCTTAAAACAGAATAATTAAAATCATTAGCATAACCATCAGGATCGGCAATTACCAATAAAGAATCACTAATTTCATTTTGAGTGATCTGAAAAGGAATATCCACAGTGAATAGAGTAGAGGTTGGAGAAGTGGTTTTAGCATATATTTCCAAATGGTTATTAACTTCATTTTGCCAAATTGAATATTCCACATTAGGAATTCCGGAACCGAAAATCCATTGCTGGAAGAATTGACTAAGATCCTGACCGCTGATTTGTTCTGCCAATGATTTAAATTCTGCAGTAACAGCATTTCCGTTTTTATAGGTATTATAGTATAGCTGAAGCAAGTTAAAGAAATTAGCATCTCCAAGCTTTAAACGCAACATATGTAAGACGCTGGCTGCTTTTTCATAGGAGGGTGGAGAAAAATAGTTATTGAAAGAGGGGTTATATATTGTCTGCGGGCCGGCATTATTTTCCCAGTTCAGATAATACTGATGAAAATTATTCTGCAGATAATTACAGGCACTTTGCCAGCCAAATCTTTTATCTGTCCAAAGAAATTCTCCGTAAGTAGCAAAACCTTCAGAAAGCCAAACATCCTTGAAAGTTAAAAAACTTACTGCATTCCCGAACCATTGATGGACAAGTTCATGGGCTATAACTAATTCATAAGCACCCGTTCCTGTAATAATATAATTTCCCAGAGTTGTCATTGTTTGGTGTTCCATAGCTCCATAAGTGCTCATACTGACAAGAGCATTACCATATTTTTCAAAAGGGTAATCCCCGAAAAGCTCAGAAAACCAGGAAATCATCCAAGGCAGGTTTTGCAGGTCTATTAAAGCATTATTATATTGATTTTGCATTACGAAATTTTGGACAGGCAGATTATTCTGCTCCGGAACGGTTTGATTTATTTCCACATAAGGACCTGCTGTAATACAAACCAGATAAGTAGTCATCGGATTTTCTCCAATCCAATGGGTTGTAGAAGTTCCATCACCATTATTCACTATTCCTGTTCTAATTCCATTGGCGGCAACTTTCCAGTCACTTCTCATCGTAATATGCAAATCCACAATTGCCTTATCCCAGGGATGATCATAACAGGGCCACCAGGAACGAGCGGCATCAGGATCAGAAATTGTAAAGACAGTATTATTGCTAAAAATCATTCCTATATGGTAGTAATCATAAATTAACGAAGGAGTACCGGAATAAAAGACCTGCGTTGTAAATTGTTCTCCGGCAGATATATTAACCGGGAAAGTGAAATAACTGCCATAATTAATAGCAGGAGTATGAATTCCATTTACCAGAACATTACTTACATTTAAACCCCTTAATTCGTAAGACATACTGGTAAGATTTTCAGTAGCTGTTACTGTCGCTAACACATTACCGACGATAATGTGCGAAGCATCATTGATAGTTAGTGTAATTTCATATTTCTGCACATCAAAACCGTGAGCGGAATCAGCTCGGCAAATTTCATCTGCAGGACAACTTTGGAGAGCCAAAGGATTGTTATATTTCCTACCCGGTTTAGCATTCCGGGTTGTTTGGCATAATAGTAGCCCTATGCACATAAGCATAATAAAAGCTAAAAGGGCTTTTTTAACCTGCAATCTCATAATAACCTCTGAACTAAAAAAATGTTATAATAAATTATACAAGCATATTTGTTTCCACTTCTGAAAAATAACTTATCTAAGGGAAAAGAAAATGCTGTATTTACAACTAATGTTACTTTTGCATCCATAATGCCTTTTGGTATCTCAATCAAAGAGAACTTTCCGGTCCATTATTTTATAAAGGAACGGAGCTCTTCGTTTATACTCTCCCAGGAAGCATTGCTTACGCAATACGGACTTATTACGGATGCCATCCGTAATGGGTGAGCAATGGGTAGGCAATGCAATTAAGGAAGAACCGGAAAAGAAGGATAATAGCTTATTATAAAAACAGATATAAAGTCAAATCTAAATTATGCGTTATTAAAAATGCCTTAAAGGACTTATCAGCATAAAGCAAAAAAATGTCTTTACGAAAACCGGCTATTTACAATTCTGGCTATTAACTCTTGAGTGGAGGAATAATGCGAAGAATAATACTGAGCAGCATCTTAATTCTGCTGCTTGTCTGCCTTGTCCAAAACCTGTTTGCTGCCGGAGAAACTATATATGATATTAAAGTTATCGGAGCTGAAAATATAGATCCGGAACTGGTTATTACAGCACTTAGTATTAGAATTGGAGATACTCTTGACCCTGAAGCTGTAGCAAAATCCATCCGCAATTTGTATAAAATGGGAATATTTTCTGATATTCAAGTGGAATCTGAACCTTATCGGACAGGAATAACCCTGCTCATAAAAATTAAGGAAAATCCGATAGTCAGCAATATTGAATACATAGGTTTCAAAGCAGTAAAGCAGGAAAGAATAGATGAACTGGTAAATGTTAAAGTTGGCAGTTACTGGAGTGAAGGAGTTAAAAATCATTTAGTAAACAAGCTGAAAAATGAATATGCCACCAAGGGTTTCAGCAATGCAGAAATTCAGATATTTGAATCCCGTTTACCCAATAACAAGGTTGGTTTGAAAATCCAGGTAAATGAGGGGAAAAAGGTCTCTATTAAACAGATAACCTTCGTAGGAAATAGCTATTTTGAAGATAAGACCTTGCAAAAAAAGATGAAAACCAAACCCGCCAGTTTCCTTCGTTCAGGCAATTTTGAGCAGGAAAAATTTGACGCTGATTTACAAGCACTCACTGCTTTTTATAAGAAAAACGGATTTATTGATGTTGTGATAGGTCCCTACGAAATTCAACCGCTGGGAGAAAAACACATTGAAATCGTGATTAATGTTTATGAAGGAACCAAGTATAATTTCGGGGGTATAACAATTGAAGGAAATGAGTTTTTTCCTTCTGATGAACTGAAAGATGTCTTCACAATGAAAATCGGCGAGCCCTTTGACCAGGAGGTCTTTGATAACGAACTGCGTAATGTCTATTCCAAATACTTTGATGAAGGATTTATCTATGTTTTTATTGTGCCAAATTATGTTAAAGAAGGTGACCAGTTAATCGTAAACCTGAAAATCAACGAAAACAACCGTGCCCGAATTCGCCAGATACATATTACAGGCAATAAAAGAACAAAGGAAAAAGTTATCCGGCGTCAGCTGGAAATTTCACCTGGTGATTATTTTCGTCAGACCCAGGTGATGCGAAGTCAGCAAAACATTTACAATTTGGGTTTTTTTGAACAGGATATCCGTCTGGATTATACTCCTGTAAATAAAGAAGGGGATATAGATTTACAGCTTGATGTTATAGACCGTTCCAGTGGAACTGCCAATGGGGGAGTGGGCTATAATTCTCAGGATAAATTTGTAGGTCAGCTCTCCGTGTCCCAAAATAATTTGTTTGGTAATAATTGGTCGGCTAATCTGACCTGGGAATTTGGAGGCAACACTCAAAACTTTGAATTTGGCTTCACTAATCCTAATCTACTGGATACTGATATTCTTTTGGGAAGCAATCTCTATTACACTAAAAAGACCTGGAGCTCTTTCTATTACGAGATTTTTACTCGTGGTGCCGGAATCAGGGTTGGTAGAACCATTCCCTGGATAGATAAAACCAGAGCTGTAGCGGGTTATTCTCTCTATTCCAAGAAATATAGAATAACCAATATGAATGCTATTATGGCAGATTCCACTGCTAATGCCAACTTGATAGAACTGAATAAATTGGATTGGAGATATACCAGTGCAGCCAGTTTAACTTTAAGCAGAGATACGCGTGATAATGTATTTTTCCCTACAAAAGGCAGCCAGTTTACTCTTTACAGTGAAGTTGCAGGTGGTATGTTTGGTGGCGATTTTGATTATTTCAAACAAATTGCTCAAGTAAACTGGTATATGGATACCTGGGAGAAACTTGTTTTACGCACCAAATGGCGTTTTTGTTATGTTACTCCTTATGGCAGGTCTAAAGATGCTCCTCCTGATGAAAAATTCTATTTGGGAGGAACAGGTGCAGATGGAATAAGGGGCTTTCCTGATAGTTCCATTGGTCCTGCGGGAGGAGGAACGAGGGCAATTATTTTTTCTACGGAATTAGGTTATCCTTTAGGTAGCGACCAAATAATGGCTGTTGTCTTTTTTGATGCCGGAAACAGCTATAATAAGATGCGTGATTTCAATTTTCTCAATTTTAAGAAAGGCACCGGACTCGGAATCAGAATTCGCAGTCCTTTTGGTTTAATCGGTTTTGATTATGCCTATAACATAAATGATGGCGGTTGGGAGCCGCATTTACAATTTGGAACCACTTTTTAAGATGATTAAGTATAAACACCTTTTTGGTCCCGTAATGTCTCGTCGTTTAGGTATTTCTTTAGGTATAGACCTTGTCCCCTATAAATATTGTCCCTTAAATTGCGTATATTGTGAAGTCCAAAGAACTACACATCAAGTAACTAAGCGGGAAGCATTTTTTGATATAAGGGAAATTTTGGATGAACTGGATAACTTTATGGTTACTAATCCGCATTTGGATTATATCACTTTTTCCGGAGCCGGAGAACCTACATTAAACAGTTCACTGGGGCAAATTGTAAATTATATAAAAGCCAAATACAAGGGCTATAAACTTGCTCTGCTTACAAATGGCATATTGTTTTCGGATAAGGAAGTCCGCAATGAAGTTCTTCCCTGTGATATTGTTTTACCTTCCCTTGATTCTGCTACTCCAGAGGGTTTTGAAAAAATCAATCGTCCCTGTCCGGAATTAAAAGTAGCTGACCTCATTGAGGGTTTGATTCAATTCCGACATGAATATAAAGGTATTATTTGGCTGGAAGTTTTTCTGGTTTCAGGAATTAATACTACTACTGAAGAAATTTCCGCTTTGGCAAAAGCGATCAACAGAATTAAGCCGGATTTGGTTCAGCTAAATTGTTTAGACCGTCCCGGGGCAGAAGAATGGGTTAAGCCAATATCTTTACATACACTTAAACAGGTTAAAGCTCAGCTCTCCGAAAAGGTCTGTGTCCCTGTAGAAATTATTGCCAAAGTTAAATATCAACACGCGGCAAGTCAACCGGATATTGAACTTATTGAACTTTTGGAAAATACACTTAAAAGGCGTCCCTCAACTGCTGAAGACCTTTCTGCAATGCTGGATATTCACATCAATGAAATCAGCAAAGTCCTAAGTAACTTATATCAGGAAAAGAAAATAACTGCTCAAAGAGAGAGTCGGGGGGTTTTTTATAAATGGACTTCCTGAATAATACAACTGCAATTATTACTGCTGCAGGAAGCGGTAAACGCCTTCCGGGCAACAGAAAAAAACAATTCAGGGAACTGGAAGGAATTCCTATTTTAATTAGAAGTATGGAGCCCTTTATGGCTTCGGAATTGATTGATAACCTGGTAATTACTGTTCCGGAAACTGATATTGTCCATACGGAAGCCCTTATAGAACAATGGTTTGAAGGAATAAATAAGCCCTATATTGTAATTGCCGGAGGGGTGGAAAGGCAGGATTCCGTTTTTTCTGCCCTGCAGGTTTGTCCTGAGGGCACAGAATATGTAGCTATTCACGATGGAGTGCGTCCTTTTGTATCGCAGGAATTGCTGGAAATCCTATTTTCGGCAGTGATTATTGATAAAGCAGTTATTCCGGCGGGGAAAATTAAACATACCGTGATGCAAGTTGAAGGGAATTATGCAGTTAAAACACTTCCACGGCATCAGCTCATCAATGTTTTCACACCTCAGGTTTTTGATTATAACATAATTATGGAAGCATATCAGCAAGCATATAAAGACAGTTTTTTTTCTACCGACGATGCTTCCCTGGTTCAACATTTGGGAATGAAAATTCGTTATATTTGGGATAATGCTTTCAACATCAAAATAACCGATGAAGCTGATCTTTTCTTCGCCAGGCAGTTAATTGAAAAAAAGAAATTATAGAGGACATAACAATGCCTAAGTTTTTATATTTTTGGCTTAAATGCCTGTTCTCCAAATTCAGAAACAGGGAACTGCATATTCCAATACCTGTTTTGGGGTTGGGTTGTGGTGTTTTAGGTTTGGCATTACCAAAGGTCTCATTAAAAATGGGTCAATATGCTTCCAATCTATTAAAAGCATTGGAATATAGAGGTTATGACAGCACAGGAGCTGCTTTTCAGGGAGAAACAACTGAAATAACTCTGTTAAAAGATGTTGGTGCTCCCAGCACTTTAGTAAAGACCTTAGGTATAGAAAAACAGAGCGGTAAAATATTTTGCGGACAAGTGCGTTGGGCTACTTTTGGTTTTGTAGATAAGAAAAATGCCCAGCCCCACGAAGTTAAATGCAAAAGACATATTTATGGTGCACATAACGGTAATATTACCAATACCAGAGAGCTAAAATCCTTTTTGATGAATGAAGGTCATTTTGTGCAAAGTGATAACGATGGAGAAATGTTAGTGCATACTGTAGAACACTATTTTGATATAGAAATGGATAAAGCAGGAAATCCTGATGACTTTGAATTGCGTAAAAGTTGTATGCGACAAGCTATAATTCAATCTGCAGAAAAACTTATTGGAAGTTATGCCGCTGTTATTGTAGACCCGGTTACAGAGACCTGTTGGGCTATTAAAGCGGGTAGCAGTTTATATTTTGGTCTCGGAACTTTGGAAGATATGCCTTTTGCGTTGGCATCTTCCGATTTAACAGCTGTTTTGCGTTTTACGAAACAACTGGTAAATTTACGCGAAGGTGAATTTATTGAATATAATGCTGAACACTATCAGGTTTATGCACAGAAGAACTTAAAATTCAAACGCTTAAATCAACCCGATGAAATTTGGCAGACTGGTGATAAAATTCCAGCCAAACCTGTTTATTCCAAACTGCGCGCTGAAGATGTTGAACTTTTGCCTGAATATGAATATTTTATGGAGCAGGAAATTTATGCTCAAAGCGAAACTACGGGTAAACTGGTTAAGCTTTTTCAGGGTGGTTCCAATACCGGGAAAAGAATGTTGTCATTATTAACAAAAGCAGGATTGCGGGATATTTTATTAGAACAAGTTCAGCTTTTTTTAGCAGAAAACACTTTTGAGGAACGACGCCGGATTTTTACCGAACTTCTAAATTCTGAATCCTTCACCAATTTTTTCAATCAAGTTTTCAGCACTTATCGGGAGTTTTTTGATGTTGCTGTAAAAGAGGATTTTGAAAAGAAATACTTCTTTTCCAACGAGAAGAACTTCTTTCTGGAAATGGTGAATGGTGAATTTGATTTGAAGAAAATCTCGCTGGCTAAAACGCTGGATGCTTTGGCTGAAGAAATGAATGTGAAGGATTTCAATGAAAGCGTAGACGACTTTTTACAGCTGGCAAAAAACACTGTTATCAATAACCGCAATGCTTACTCTATCGCTTGTGGAACCAGTTTTCATGCCACTAAAATAGCTGCTCTCTTCTTTAATTCTATAGCCGGAATGGAAATAATTCCCATTTTACCAGGCGATTTCAGAGGTGAATATTCCAACTGCATAAAAGATAATGACCTTATTATAGGCGTTTCTCAATCGGGGGAAACCAAAGACCTGATAGATATATTTAACGATATAGATGCCAAAGAACTGAATGTCCGTAAAGTGGTTTTAGTGAATAATATGAATTCCACTTTAGGTCAGGAAAAAAGTGATGTGGCAATTCCTATTTTATGCGGACCGGAAATTGCTGTTCCTGCCACCAAGAGTTTTATGAATCAAATTACTCTTTTCTATTATCTTGCCATAAAAACAGCTCAGATGAAATTGAATGAAATAGATACCAATCTTACTTATGAACAACGGTTATGGCGTCAACAGGAGCTGGATAGTTACTTTGTTTCCCTGGCTAAGATTCCTTCTCTTTTGAAAGAAACCCTGGAAAATGTGAGGGGTGAAATTGAATTTATGGCTGGCAAAATTTATATGGAACCCTCTATTCATATTTTAGCTACCAAAATCAGCGGCGTAGCTATGGAAGGTGCTTTAAAAATTAGAGAGACGGTTTTAACGCATGCGGAAGGAAGAGAAGCTTCTGAATTCAAACACGGTCCCAATACTATTTTAGGGAAAAACACTGTTTTTGGCGTTAAACATCTGCGTTCTCTGTTGCATTATTTTAGTGATAACATTGATGAAATAGAGTCGCTTTGTGAACAAGAAAACATTCCCCACAGCGAAACAAAGGAAGTTTATAAAGCATTAGCTGATTATATTTTTACTCATAATCAGCCCTTCAACCTTTCACCTCAGGGAACTAAAATATTCAATCAGTTTGTTCAGGATAAGGATTTCTTTGAACATCTCTATCGTAATTATCCGTTAATATATGTAACAGGTCCTGATGAGCGCGATGTGAACCTCACTATTTCTCAGATAAATACCCATAAAATACGGGGTGCCAATACTTTTGTAATCGCTGAAGAAAATGAACAACTGCTGAAAAATGCTTCCACCAGACCCAGTGAAAACAGTTATTATGCCTGGTCTTATATTATGTTACCCAAAACAGGTTCATCTTTATTAACCTGTTTTTCTGCAAGTATTGTTCTGCAATTGCTAGCTCTGAAAATGAGCATCAGGAAAATGAAAAAACTGGAAAAACTGGGAGTGCTTGATCACGGTGTGCATCCTGATGTTCCCAAAAATGTTTCTAAAAGCATAACAGTGGATTGATATTATGTTCCGTTGCGGTTTTGGTTACGATGTTCATCGCCTTGTTTCCGGTAGGGAACTTATTTTGGGAGGGGTAAAAATTCCTTATTCCAAGGGGCTTTCGGGCAATTCAGATGCCGATGTGTTAATTCACAGCATTATTGATGCTCTATTTGGTGCTTTAGCATTAGGGGATATTGGGACATTTTATCCCGATAACGATTTGGTTTACAAGGATATAGATTCCCGCATTTTACTGCGCAAAACATACACTCTAATCACGGAAAAGGGCTGGAAAATAAATAATCTGGATGCTGTTATCTGCTGTCAACAGCCCAAACTGCAACCATTTATAAAAAATATGTGCGCCAATCTTGCCGCTGATTTGCGTTGTGAAATAGGGCAAATATCCGTAAAAGCAACTACTGAAGAAGGACTTGGTATCAGTGGACAGGGAGAAGGAATTAGTGCTTTTTGTCAATTACTGCTTGTAACGGAATAATTATGAAGGCATTAGGAATTATTGGATACCATCAAACCGGGAAGACCACTTTGGTAACTTGCTTGATTAGAGAATTGACCAAAAAGGGCTATAATGTATGCTCTATCAAAGATATACATAGTGAAACATATCGTTCCGACACTGAAGGTAAGAATACTTTTCTACACACTCAGGCAGGAAGTCAAGCTGTTTTCGCTAAGGGATTATATGACAGTGCATTATTATTTCCAAGACCGTTAAATTTGAAAGAAATGGTTTCCTGCCTGCAAGCCGATTATCTTATCATTGAAGGTCTGCAAAATGCTCCTGTTCCTAAAATTGTCTGTGCGGAAAATACGGTTCAACTGGACGAATTGATTGATGATACCTGTATTGGAATTTCCGGGGTTATCGCTTCTCCAATAAAGAGTTTTAAGGGCTTACCCGTTTTTTCTTTGCCGGATGATTTGGCTGTTTTACTAAGCACAGTTCAAGAGAAATGCTTTGATATTTTACCTTTAGCGGAACCTGAATGCTGTTCTGCCTGTGGAAAGGACTGTTATAAAATGGCGGAAGATATTGTTCAGGGTAGAGCCAAAAGGAGTGATTGCGTTTTGGATAATAAAGAAGAACTCAAACTATGGGTAGGAGATAGGGAAATTGTAATTGTGCCTTTTGTACAGAAATTATTAAAAGATATTCTTGTTGCTTTTCTGAATAACCTTAAAGATATTGATACTCAAGGCAATATTAAATTGGAGATAAAGCGTTGATTTCCCGGGAAGAATATTTTTCCAAGCGTGATCCCATTGCCTTTCCTCTTTGGCAAAAAGCAACTATTGGAATTGCCGGAGCGGGAGGTTTGGGTTCAAATATTGCTCTTTCCTTAGCCCGAGCCGGAACAGGAACCTTGATTATTGCAGATTACGACATTGTTACACTGGAAAATCTTAATCGCCAGCAATATACTTTAGCCCAAATTGGCAAATTAAAAGTGGAAGCATTAGCAGAGAATATCCGTTCCTTTAACCCGTTTATTACTCTTGTTTTGCATCCTGTAAAAATTACTTCTGCCAATTTTAACGCTATTTTTGGCAATGCTGATTTGCTTATAGAAGCATTGGATGAGGCAGAACAAAAAGAAATGCTAATTTCCTGCTGGGCATCTAATTATCCGAATAAACACTTGATCGCAGCTTCAGGATTAGCTGGTTTCGGCAAAAACGCTAGCATCCATACCGAACATTACGGCTTTTTGCATATTGTTGGCGATATGAAAAGTGAATTGAAGCCGGAAATAAGCCCCGTGGCAACCCGTGTTGCCGTTGTAGCTAATATGCAGGCAAATTTGGCTTTGGAATTGATTGCGAAAGGGATTTAAATTATGGCAGAAGAATCTGTTTTCTTTGTAAACGGAAATAAATTATCCTGGAAAGAAGGACTCGTTGTGGCAGATGCTTTGAAAATGATGAATTACACTTTCAAAATGCTGGTTATTAAAATGAACGGGGAACTTGTTAAAAGAGAAAACTGGCAAACCACTCCCATTCCTGAAAATGCCGATATAAAAGTTCTCCATCTTATCAGTGGTGGTTGAAAAACATGAGCAACTACTTGTATTTTATATTATCAGCCCCTTGCGGAAAACATCCTTGCTCGTTTTCCGTAAACTATTCATCATCCACCTCTCCTTGAGGTTGGGTTGAAGTTGGGTAGAAATTAACGACAGTGATATCGTTCTTCCAGAGTAAAAAGTAATTTTTCCGAACATTGTTAATTAAAACCTGAGCCCGCCCTCAATATTTAGACCTCCAATATCATCATATTCTTCTTCTTCAACTCCCCAGCTACTTTTAAACATCGTGGAGTATTTTAGCTCAACGAATAAAATCTTATATTGTAAACCGCATAAGCAATGAAAACCGGTCTCACTATCAGATGCTTCAAACCATTGTTCATAGCCATAGCCATAGTCATACCAATAATAAGTATATGTTATTTCTTCGTTCAGAAAATATTGCCCGATACCTAAGCCAAAGTAAGGTGTTATCTTGTAATTATAGCTTTGCTTTTTATAATATGCAGTAAGAGTAACGGGTGTAATGGATATTTCATATTTACGCACAAGATTATCATAATCATATTCCGATTTGTTACTATATCTTTCAACACTAAACCCGATTCCGTATTTATTTTGCGACCATAAAATCAGTTCGCCGCCAAAAACAAATCCCTTACCATATCTATCAGAAATAATATTACAATTGGGTTTCTGATAACCAATTTTTAGTCCGAGATCAAATTTATTGGGTTTTATTGCAGGGCTGGTAACAATTTCGGTTTCTATTTCTGTTTCCGGTTCTTCATAACTTTGAATAGTAATTGGTCTTTCCTCAGGATTATCCAAATCAATAACAATATCCCGAATACTGCTTTTGGCAATTTTTTTCTCAATACCCGATTCGTCTTTAATTGTCACGCTGTTAGCATCGTCCAGGATTAAAATTCCTTTAACCTCAATTCCGCTCTTTAATGTAATAATTACTTTTTGAACCTCTCTCTCTAATTGTTTATCAATAGAGATGATAAGGTTACGTGGAATGATGTTTTCAATCCCATTTTGATCTACAATCGTAATTTTGTCTATGTCTTCTCTGGTAATGTGTCCATAAATTACATTTCCGTTAGTTAATTTAATAGTATCGGATAGCAAACCTGGACTAAAGAAAACCAGAAGGACACCTATTAAAAGTAAGCCATAAATACTTTTCATAATTTGAACCTCCATTTTTAGCTGGAGCTTTTATAAGCTCCGCTTTTTTTGTAATCGGAGCTTTCTGTAGCTCTGTTTTTTTCCTTGCGGAGGAAAAGTATCCTCCATCTACCCTGAAAAAAGAATCTATCATCTTCTTTCTTCCTTTCGGGACAAAATAATCAAACTTCTCTTTTTACTTTTTCTCTCTTTATAAAATTGGTCATTGGGCAAGAATATTTTACGCCATCCCGATCAGCTTATGCAATTGTAATGTCAATCTTGCTTGAATTCCGTCTTCCAGCATCCAGCAAGCCAATTCTTTGGGGCTTAAAAGTTCTGTAACCGGAGAAAAATGAACATTCATAATATTAGGTTTATTTTGCTTTAAAAAGTTAAGGGCAAACTGATAGTCAACTTTATCAGTTATCACAAACTTCAGTTCGTCCTGGGGATTCAGATATTGCCGATTTTCCGGAAGAAAACTCTTTTCCATTCCGCTTCCTGGGGTTTTTACATCTACAATTTTAATTACATAAGCAGGAACTTTTTCCAGAGAGAGAGTTCCATTGGTTTCCAGTAAAATCTTGTAAGATGACTTATGCAATGCCTCAAACAAAATATCTACATCTTCTTGTAATAGTGGTTCACCTCCGGTAATTTCTGTCAGCGAACAGGGGTATTTTTTTATTTCTTCCATTATAGAACTGATAGCCATTGACTTTCCTTTGCCAAAAGCATATTGGGTGTCACAGTAAAAACAACGCAAATTACATTCGGAAAGACGAATAAAAATACAGGGATAGCCACTATAGGCAGATTCTCCCTGTAAAGAATAGAAGATTTCTGTAATATTCAAATGTTTTTCCATCTTTTATCCCGCTAATATTCTCTCACAGATTACACGGATTTCACAGTTTTCAATAAATAAGAAGTTTTCAAAACTCCCTATTCCATCTTAATTCTAAATTTTTCGTTTTCTCTGCCCTAAAAAGGCAAATAGGGAAAGTCCTTATGATATCCTAAGACCTCATCAATTTGCTCATTCAATTCCATAGGGTCACCAATTACGAATTTTTCTTTGTTTCCAGTGCGGAAGGTGCTATACATATTTTCATCCAAATTCAATATTTCCATCCATTCACTATCTCCGAAACGGGGTATTCCTTCTACCAATAAAAGTTGTATGGTTGAGGCCTCCAAAGCAAAGAGGTTTTCGTAAGGATTGTGCTCAATTTTATCCACCAGCAGTAAATTACGGCATTTATTAGGAATAATAAAAGCAAAATGTTGAGGCAGATAAAGTGCTGTTGCTGCATTAACAGTAGCCATGCGGAAGATTTCTTTAGCAGGAATTTTGGGAAAATGTTCCCTGATTTTGAGGAATTCTGCTATTAAATTTACTCCTCCGGACATAGTGGAATCCGTTCCAATACATATATTTACCTTTTGTTTAAGAACTTCATCAATCTTTAGAGTTTCTCCAATGAGGAAAAAATTGGAAGAAGGACACCAGCAAAGAGAAGCACCAGCTTTAGCAACTTCACTAATTTCTTCTGCAGTTAAAGCAATGCCATGAATAATCAAAGTATTTGCTTTCAGCAATCCCATTTTTTTCAGCCGGGAAAATTCCGCCTTCGTAATTTTATCTGTTCCTTCGCCCAAATGAACAACAAAAGGCATTTTTCCTTTGGTTAGTTCCATTTCTTTTTCCGGAGTTTCACCTCCCCACCAGTTACCAAGGGTTAAAGAATGGCACTGACGGAAATTTTTAGGTACAATTATAGGCATTGCTTCATAATATGCATCCACCTGATTGGATGAATGATCCTGAACTACACTGCAGCCGCTGAATAAGCTTTTATAAGCACCCAGCTTAGCTAAAATAAGCGAATTGGGTTCTTCCAAATGAAAGCTTCCGTCATTATGCCAAAAGATATCCCTTTCCTGGAAGGCAAAGGAATCCTTCATATCTTCAACCCAGATATGAGAATTCTTGTAAGGACGGTTATTTCCAGCTTTAGGAACCCAGTTACTGATCAAATGGTCATGAGAATTAATTAAGGGAATATAGGCAATAGCATTGGAACAATCCTTTTGCAGGTCTAATTCCTCAAAGGAACTTCCCCAAAGTTGTAAATTAATTCCCTGCTCCACTCTATCAGGACTAATAACACTGATCGCGGGCTTAATAATCATACTCGTTTTTCTTTTATCCTTTTTGTTAATTTAGGAACAATTTCAAAAAGATCACCTACAATGCCCAAATCTGCAACTTTGAAAATAGGAGCATCAGGATCTTTATTGATAGCTATAATATAATCGGAACTGGACATTCCGGCAAGATGCTGAATTGCACCACTTATTCCAACTGCAATATAAATAAGGGGTTTAACTGTTTTTCCTGTTTGCCCGACCTGATGTGAATAAGCAATCCATTCTGCATCAACAGCAGCTCTGGAAGCTCCAACTGCTCCTCCTAAGGCTTCTGCCAATTCTTCAATTAAAGCAAAATTCTTTGCTTCTTTCAAGCCCCTTCCACCGGAGACAATGATATTGGCTTCGGTGATATTAATTAAACCGGTTTTTTCCTTTTCAAAACCAAGCCAGGTAGTTCTTTCCTCATCCAGATCAAAGTTTATTTGTTCCTGAATTACAATTCCATTGCGAGAATCATCGCGGGGAATAGGATTCATAACTTTATGCCGCACTGTAGCCATTTGAGGACGATGATTAGCTGTTTTGATAGTTGCCATAATATTACCACCGAAAGCAGGGCGGGTTTGTAATAAATCTCCGGTTTCCGGATCAATGGAAAGTCCTGTACAATCGGCAGTTAAACCAGTGTGTAAACGAATTGCTACGCGGGGAATAAAACTTCTTCCGATAACTGTTGCCCCGGCAAGAATAATAGAAGGTTTATACTTGAAAGCAAGTTCAGCAAGGGCTTTGGCATAAAATTCATCCCTAAAATGCTTTAAAGCAGGATCATCAACTTCAATTACCTGATCTGCTCCAAAAGCTATAAGTTCGGAAGAAAGACCTTCAATATGATACCCTAAAAGAACAGCGGAAAGTTCTGAACCCAGTTCATCGGCAAGTTCACGACCCTTTCCCAAAAGTTCAAAAACAACAGGAGCAATAACGCCTTCCCTTTGTTCAGCAAAAACCCAAATTCCATTATATTCACTTTTATCAATTGCTTCCGTTTTTGCTTTGCGTAATAAAATAGCATCAAAAGGGCAAGCAGAAACACAAGCACCACATAAAACACATTTATCATTATCAATAACGGCAAGTTTTTCTTCAATTTTTATGGCATCATAAGCACAGGCACGTAAACAAGCACCGCAACCGACGCATTTTTCAATTAACACTTCAATCATAAACATTCTCCTTTTTACATTTATTTTTGTTTTTATTTTTCTGTCAAGTCCAAAGTGAAAAAAATGTAGAATATTGCAAAAGAATGTTAAATGAGGAGTTAAAAAATACGCCAAATAATAAATATCGGCATTATCGGGGTGCTTGTATATTTTATTTATCGGTTTTTGTTAAGGAGATAAAAAAATTTGACTCTGGTTTAAAAATGCCTTATATTGTTAATATAATGACGATGTTTTACAGGAAGCAGGAGCTTTTTTAATGTCTGAAGTGAATAATAAGCGGGAAAGAAAAAACATATTCCGGAAACTAATCCATTTTTTTACCCTCAACAGCAGTATTTTAGGGATGTTGATTATGGTTATCCTGGTAGGGATGGGCGAAAAAATGGCGGAACGCTTTTTGCCGTTATACATAATTGCTATGGGGGGAAGTTCCATAATTATTGGTTTGTTAAATGGAATGGACAATTTGCTTAGTGCTTTATATTCGTTTCCGGGAGGTTGGCTGGCAGATAAATTTGGCTATAAAAAGGCATTAACTGTTTTTAATTTAATGGCTATGTTCGGTTACCTGATAGTAGTTATTTTTCCTTCCTGGATAGCAGTTTTGGTGGGAGCTGTATTTTTCATTTCCTGGACGGCAATTTCACTGCCGGCAACAATGAGTTTGATTTCTTCTGTTGTTCCGCCCAATAGACGCTCTATGGGAATTTCTCTGAATTCTATTGTAAAGCGCATTCCAATGTCCTTAGGTCCAATTTTGGGAGGGGTTCTCATTTTACATTACGGACGCATTCAGGGAGTGCGTTATGCTTTTATAGTTGCTTTTATTTTGGCTGGGGTAGCTTTAATTGTGCAAAACAAATTCATTCAAGAGCAACCCCCAAAAGCAAAAACTGAACAGAGAAAAAGTTCCCGCCGGTTTTCCTCCAATCTGCGGCATTTGCTTGTTTCTGATATCCTGGTGCGTTTTTGTGAACAAATTCCTTATGCCTTTGTGGTCGTTTGGGTAGTGGAAAATAATCATATTAACGAATTGCAATTTGGTATTTTAACTACTATTGAAATGGTAACGGCAATGCTGATTTATATTCCGGTTGCTTATCTTGCAGACAGGAGCACTCGCAAACCTTATGTGGCGATTACTTTTTTTAATTTTACCGTTTTTCCTTTAGTTTTGCTGATCAGTCATAGTTTTCCGGCTATGGTAATTGCTTTTATAATTCGTGGACTGAAAGAATTTGGCGAGCCGACAAGAAAAGCATTGATTATGGATTTGGCACCGGAAGATGCGAAAGCATATACTTTTGGCACTTATTATTTGATTCGGGATGTGATTGTTTCTTTTGCCGCTTTTGGGGGTGCTTTTCTCTGGCAAAGAAGTCCCCAATTAAATTTCCTGACCGCTTCAGCTTTTGGATTGCTGGGAACTCTGTATTTTATTTTTAAGGTGAAACCGCAGAAACAGTTTTAGCTGCCGGAAGCCGCGAATTCAGCGAACTTATTTTTGCCAGGAGAAAAGAGGGAAAGAAAAATCAAATAGCGATAGTGAAAAAGGTAGCGGGTGAGATGAAAATATGGAAGATGGAATTCAACTGGAAGAGAAAATGCTTTAATCAATAATTGGAATTAGAAAAAGAATAACAGATAAATATTATCTCTTGCCTAAGATGAGCTTGTTATTATCTTCAACCAAAAAAACGAATTCTGGAGCATAAATGCCCATTCAAGAAGATTTTGAGAAGTCAGGTGCCTGGATCTTTAAATGGAGAAGTTATCTTCCCCTGTTAATGTTTATCCTTGGTATCGGTGCAATTCTGGACATAAAACATAGCCAATTTATAAAATACGATACTATAGTAGAAGTTATCTGCTTTATTGTCAGCAGTTTTGGCATCGCAATCAGAGCTCTTACTATTGGTCATACCCCTTCCGGAACTTCCGGTAGAAATACCAAAAGTCAGATTGCTGATAAATTAAATACCACCGGTAATTATTCTATTCTCAGGCATCCCCTGTATTTTGGTAATTTTTTCATTATTTTAGGAGTGGTCTTATTTACCAGGCATATTTGGGTTATTGTTCTTTATCCGCTGATCTTTATGCTCTATTATGAACGTGTTATCTTTACGGAAGAGGCATTTCTCCGAAAAAAATACGGGGAGGAATTTATAGCTTGGGCAAGCGTAACTCCTGTTCTTTTTCCCAAATTCAGCCATTATAAAAAGCCGGAACTGCCCTTTTGCTGGAAAAAAGTTATCCGTCACGAATATCAGACCATTTTTGCTTTTATATGTTCACTTTTTGCACTGGAAATATTTAGTGATCTTATTATCAGACAAAGATTTGAACTTGATCCTGCCTGGAAAATCATTTTTATTGCGAGCTGTTTATTTTATCTCACTATCAGGATTATAAAGAAAAAGACAAACCTCTTGCACACTCCAGGCAGATAACAACAGGAAATAATTTTTAATACCTTCTTAGTATTTGCCCGGAAGAGCTTTTTATATCCCTAGGAAAAAACTGTTAAAAATAATCTATCTTATTGCTATGAAGATAATTAGAAAGGAATGAAGGTCAATTTCTTTGCTGTTTTCAATTTAGACCTCTAAATGCCTGAAATTTAGTTCGTTCCAAGACGACCCCTTAACACTACCGTAACACTACCGTAACACTTCCCTAACGAAACTAAGGAAGTGTTAGACAGTTGTTAAAGTAACATTAAAGATTTGGGTAAGCAGGAAAAGGCAAAAGAATGAAAAATAAAGAATTAAGCATAAAAATTCCCTTGAGATTTGCCAATAATGTTATGTGTATGATAGAAAAAAATCTCTGTCCTCTGTTCTCTGCTCCCTGCTCTTATTTCTTTGTTGCTGAAGAACTTACTTGTTATATAATAGCACTTATTTCATTCCTGAAACAATCTCACTCCTTCTTTTTCTCTTTGGGGGAAAAAAGGATGAAGATTTTTTACCTGCCTGCACACTGAGATTATTCTTTATTCCTGATTGTTATTTTTTTCTTTGTGCTAAAAGAATTATTCGCTGCTTATCAGAGCAGAAATAAAATTATTTGGTGCAACCTGTTTCAGGATAATATTGATGGCAGCAGTTAAGGGGACGCAAATTAACATTCCCACGATTCCCCAAAGCCAACCCCAAAAAATTAAAGAAATCAAAACCATTATGGGAGTTAGATTTAACTGCACTCCCTGTAACTTGGGTTCTATAATATTGCCAATTAGCATTTGAGTGGCAATTATCAGCAGGGCAAAAATTAACCACAAAAAACTGAAACCACTCTGCATCAGGTAAATTAATATGGGAATAGCAGACGAAATAACAGAGCCCACATCGGGAATAAAATCCAGAACAAATAATAAAATTCCGCATACCAGAATGAAATCCACTCCGAAAATCAGCATCCACAGCATACAAAGCAGAGCGGCAGAGAGATTAACTAAGGTTCTGATGGTTAAATAGTTCTGAATTTGTTTTTCTATGTTTTGCAAAATATCCAGAGTTTGCTCTTTGCTTAATTTGGTGGTGGCTCTTCTTAAGCGCAAAGGCAGTTTTTCAATTTCCAAAAGCAGAAAAATAAGGAAAAAGATAATCAACAGAATATTCTGAATGATACTTACAAAAGTGTTCACTGTATTGCTGAGAAATTGAGGAAGGGAAATAAAGCCACTGCTCAAAATTTGTGCTATATTAGCAATGGAAATATTCTCCGAACTGATGTTCCAGCTATTTGCCAGGTTTTGAATGGACTGCGTAAACTTGGAGATAAGAGTAATAAATTTATCCTGATAACGCGGCAAACCACTAATTAAACTATTGGAAGCGGCATAAATTAACAGAATTACAACACCTAAAAAAACAGCTATAATTCCTAAAGTAAGCAGCAAAATCAAGACCATTGGAACTTTATGCTTTTTCAGATAATTGATTAGCGGTGTAAAAAGAAAAAGTAGAAAAACAGCAAAAACCAGCGGAATAAATATACTTTTAAGTGTTTTAAGAATATACGCTATTACCGGCAAGGCGATAATCACCAGTAAAATTCTTATCCAGCGTAATTCTGTTGAAATATGCATAATTGCTTTGTGTTAATTTTCTTTATTTTCTTCTTCAATAAGAGTTGGATTTTCCTCTTCCGGGGGCAAATTCTCTTCTTCCATAAGGGTAGGAATTTCCTCTTCCGGCGGCAAATTCTCTTCTTCCTGCTCAGAAATTGTTTCCTCTACAGGATATTCTTCTTCCCAACTCTGAATTTCGGAACTGATGAATTCTTCATCAATCATCTCCGGTTCTTGTGCAGGTGCAGATATAGTGCTATTTTTCACACCTGCAATCAGGGTATAAATGCCCCCTGAAATGAAAGCTAAATTTGCCAGCCAAAAAGCCGGCTGCGCTTTAATAATGAGAATTTTTACCAAATCTACGGAAGGATCAAAAAGCGGTTGATAAGCAGCTATAATTTGCAGTATTCCTACATTTAACAGCTGGAGAGAAAGGACACCTGTAATACTAATATAGGCAGGTATTAAATAGTATTGGACAGGAAGAACCAAAACTAAAATTAAAGCCACAACAGCTATCAATAATGCTATTAATGCAAAGGGCTGAATCGTTAAAACAGGATTTTGATATTTAGTCCCCAAGTCCTCTATCTTTTTGATCTCTTCTGTTATAGAAAGCTTTACTTCGCCTCCTCCTGCTAACTTGATGCCACTTAATGAGGCAACTTCTGTCTGATCACAACTGACCACAAAAAACGGCATAAAAAATGCCACAATTACAATAGCATAGAACACTGCGGATAACTTCATTCTATCCTCCCTTATTTTTACTGTTTTCAGATATTATAATGCATTTATACTGTCAAGCAAATTTCTTAATTCCGCCTTTCCGGACTAACAATTTTCATCTGCTTTCCCGAAAACTATTCCCCACCGACTTTTTCACTTATAATCTTATTAGAACTGGCTTCCAATCAGAAAATTGTAAGTCAAAGAGTCCTCAGGTAAAAATACTATTTGACAGCGAAGGTATTTTGATTATTATGGTTATAGTAAGAGATTTTTTTAGGGGCAAAAATCAGTTTTCCATTATAGTTCTTTTATACAGTTCATAGGGGGTGAAATGGTTTCGACAGGGAATCAGAGTGCTCGAAATGCATACCGGAGATTGTTATACCACTCCGTTAACAAGTAACAAAAATGCAAATTAACTGCAAACAACAATTACTCTTTAGCAGCATAAGCTGCTAACGTTCAACTTCTTCGGTCCGTCGGAAGAAGATTGGGCGTCGGAACAGAACGGATGCAGTAGAACCGATTGCTGATAAGTTCTACCCAAGAAAAATCAGCTGCAGGAAAACAGGTCTGATTGTCTTTCACTGCTTTCCTTAAGATAAAGACAACTAAGTATGTAGATTTTCGGGTGATCGGTTTTCTGGACGCGGGTTCGATTCCCGCCACCTCCACCAAAAGGGTGAATGGGTTAATGGGTGAACAGGTTAACGGGTGAACAGGTGAAGGGGGGAGGTGGAAAATAGAGTGTTTAGCGTGAAATGGAGAAATAGAAAGTGAGGATATGCAACTAAGTGATTATAAAATTTACAGGTAGAACAATAAATATAGAGAGGTAGTATTAAAATGATGCATACGGATTTGGAAGTTTATAAATCCAGTTTATTGCTTGTTAAAGAGATTTATAATATTACGAAGTATTTTCCGGCTGATGAAAAGTGAGGAAATGCAACTAAGTGATTACAAAATTTACAGGTAGAACAATAAATATAGAGAGGTAGTATTAAAATGATGCATACGGAATTGGAAGTTTATAAATCCAGTTTATTGCTTGTTAAAGAGATTTATAATATTACGAAGTATTTTCCGGCTGATGAAAAGTGAGGAAATGCAACTAAGTGATAATAATATTTGCAGGTAGAACAATAAATATAGAGAGGTAGTATTAAAATGATGCATACGGAATTGGAAGTTTATAAATCCAGTTTATTGCTTGTTAAAGAGATTTATAATATTACGAAGGATTTTCCGGCTGATGAAAAATGGGGTTTAATCTCTCAGATGAAAAGAGCGGCAAATTCCGTTCCTTACAATATTGCAGAAGGTTGTGGAAGGAAAACTAAAGCGGAGCTATTAAACTTTTTAAATATTGCTTTGGGTTCAATCACGGAGTTGAATACCCAAATAGATATAGCTATTATGCTGGATTTTATTCCTGAAAAGGAAAAAGCTGATAAATGCAGAGAACTTGCTCTTTCTGTAAAACGCCAGCTTCTCGGTCTTATTAAAGCGAACAATAAATAATTGTTGTTATCTCTTTAAAATATACATAACTTGGTTTCCTTGTTATGTTTGTAATTATCTATCTTGTCCTTTACGATCTCACCTGTTAACCTGTTAACCTGTTAACCCATTAACCTGTTAACCCTTTCACCTGTTAACCAGTTAACCAGTTAACCCGTTAACCCGTTAACCCGTTAACCAGTTAACCAGTTAATCTGAAAATAAAACTGGACAGATAAGAGACATTCAAAAATTTGGGTTTATAAAATCATCTGGAGGATGAAATGCCGTTAAAACCTGAGGCAAAACAAGCTATCATGGCAGAGTTTAAACTCCATGAATCAGACACGGGCTCGCCGGAAGTTCAGGTTGCACTGTTAACGCAAAGAATTAAAGATATAACAGAGCATCTGAAAGAACATCCCAAGGATTTTTCTACCCGGCGCGGTTTGTTGAAACTGATCGGGCAACGCAGGCGTCTCCTTGATTATTTGAAAAAGAAAGATATTAACAGATATCGTAATTTAATCAAGGCACTTGGTATAAGGAAATAAACTTTGAGATAGCTAAATCCGGGAAAAGACATCCTGGCGTTAATTTGATTGACGGGGATGTTTATATTCCGGGTTTTGTGGTTGACGGGGACGTCAACCTTCCGGAATTAGTGGTTGACAGGGATGTCAACCTACCTTAAAAAAAAATAGCGGGAGTAATTAGCAATAAGCCAAAGGGTTAAGTAAAAAGACCTTTTCGCCTATTGCTTCTTCTCCCGCTTAAGATAAAAAAAGGAGAAGTTATGCCTAACTTCAATATTACTCGTCGTGAAACCGATTTTTGCGGACGCAAATTGATTGTGGAAACAGGCAAAATGGCAAAACAGGCAAATGGCAGTGTTTTTATTCAATATGGAGAAACAGCCGTTTTAGTTACAGCTACGATGTCTAAAGAGGCCGCGGAAGATCAGGATTTCTTTCCCTTAACAGTTGATTACATTGAAAAGATGTATGCAGCCGGCAAAATACCCGGCGGTTTTTTTAAGCGGGAGTCAAAGCCCTCTACGGATGCCACTTTGATGGCAAGGGTTATTGACCGTTCTATTCGTCCTTTGTTTCCGGAAGGTTTTCGGAATCAAGTTCATATTGTAGTAACCGTGTTATCCTTTGATGGAGTTACCGATCCTTCTACAATGGGTGTTTTTGGTGCTTCTTTGGCTCTTTCCATTTCCGATATACCTTTTAACGGACCTATTGCCAGTGTAACAGTTGGCTACATTGATGACCAGTTTGTAGTAAATCCCCATTTTAACGAAATTGAAACCAAATCCAAGCTCAATTTAACTGTAGCAGGAAGCGAGAGTTCAATTGTGATGATTGAATCGGCTGCTTCAGAACTGAGTGAAGAAATAATGCTGGATGCTGTTTTTACAGGTCATAAGGAAATTCAAAAACTCTGCACTTTACAACAGGACTTTATTTCTACCTGTGGCAAGGAAAAGGTGGAAGTAGTTCTGGACAGCATTCCGGAAGAGATAATGAGCAAGGTGGAAAATGCCTTTGGTGCAAAAATAGCGGAAGCAGCTGTTATTTTTGGCAAACAGGAAAGACAGGATGCTTTTGACACAGCTGAGGCAGAAATGGTAGAAATGTTTTCCAAACAGGAAGATACGGATTTAAGCCCTTGGGAAGAAAAGGAGAGATACTACAAAATGGCTTTTGATGAGCTTATTCGTCGCTATGTGCGTGATTCTATTTTAAGAAAACAGCATCGTGTAGATGGTCGCGGAACAGATGACATTCGGGAAATTACCTGTGAAATTGACATTTTACCCCGGGTACATGGCTCGGCACTTTTTACCAGGGGCGAAACACAATCCTTAGGAACTTTAACTTTAGGCGGTGGAACTGATGAACAAGTGATAGACGGCTTGGAAATAGAATATAAGAAGAGCTTTTATCTGCATTACAATTTTCCTCCGTTCAGTGTTGGTGAAGTTGGAAGAATGGGTGCTACAGGTCGTCGTGAACTGGGACATGGCAATTTGGCAGAAAGAGCTTTAAAAGCTGTTTTACCGGATAAAGAATTATTTCCCTATACTATTCGGGTGGTAGCAGATACTTTGGAATCAAACGGTTCTTCTTCTATGGCATCTGTTTGCAGTGGATGTTTAGCTTTAATGGCAGGTGGCGTTCCTATAAAATCTGCTGTTGCCGGAATCGCTATGGGCTTAATAATGGAAGGTGAGGATTATATTGTTTTAACCGATATTATGGGTTTGGAAGATCACCTGGGAGATATGGATTTCAAGTGTGCAGGGACGCGGGAAGGCATTACGGCAATGCAGATGGATATTAAGATTTCGGGAATAACGCGAGAAATTATGGAAATTGCTTTAAATAAGGCAAAATCCGCACGCTTTAAGATTTTGGATATAATGGCAGAATGCATTGCCGAACCAAGAAGTGAACTTGCTCCCTGGGCTCCCCGCATTGAATCCTTCAAAGTGCCTATAGATAAAATTGGAGAGATTATCGGACCTGGCGGAAAGATGATCAAATCTATAATTGAAGAATGCCAGGTGCAGATTGATATTCAGGATGATGGAACGGTGAGAATTCTTTCTCCGGATAAGGACTCCATCAATAAAGCTAAAAGTATAATTAAAGGAATTGCTGTTGATCCTGTAGCCGGTGATATGTTTGAAGGTCAGGTAACCCGTATTGAGCCCTACGGAATTTTTGTTAAAATTTTGGGGGGAACGAAAGAAGGAATGGTGCATATTTCGGAAATGTATACCGGACGCATAAATCACCCGTTGGATATGGTTAAAATAGGAGATACAGTGCAAGTGAGAACCCTGGGAATGGATAAAGGGAAGCTTTCTTTATCTATGAAAGGAGTGGCAGGAAATCCTGAACCAAATCCTGATGCCCATAGAGAAGAACATCAAAATTATCATCCCCAGCATCGGGATGACAGGAATAGAAGTAGAAATAGCGGCAGAAATGACTATCGTCATCATCGTTAAAAAAAACTAAATAGAGGAAAAAATGGACTACAAAATAGCTGATTTAAGTTTGGCAGAATGGGGCAGGAAAGAAATTGATTTGGCAGAAGCAGAAATGCCCGGTCTGGTAGCTTTAAAAGAACGCTATCGTCATCGTAAACCTCTTGCCGGAGCCAAAATTACCGGTAGCTTGCATATGACAATTCAGACCGCTGTTTTAATTGAAACATTAGTAGAACTGGGAGCTCAAGTGCGTTGGGCAAGTTGTAATATTTTTTCTACGCAGGATAATGCAGCGGCGGCTATAGCCCAAAGAGGAATTCCAGTTTTTGCCTGGAAAGGAGAAACCCTGAAGGATTACTGGTGGTGTACTTTACAGGCACTTTCCTGGGAAGAAGGACCAGATTTAATTGTAGATGATGGTGGTGATGCAACTTTGATGGTTCACGAGGGCTACCGTTTGGAAGAATTATATAAACAAACAGGAAAACTTCCTGAAGTTGATGCTGAGATTGAAGAAATGAGAATTGTGCAGGAATTGCTTATCCATCAATTAACTATAGACCCTGGCAAATGGCATAGAGTTGTAAAATGCTTAAGGGGAGTTAGTGAAGAAACAACCACGGGAGTTCATCGTCTCTATCAAAGAAGGGAAGAAGGCACTTTGTTATTTCCTGCTGTTAATGTAAATGATTCGGTAACCAAATCCAAGTTTGATAATCTTTATGGCTGTAGAGAATCCCTTGCGGACGGCTTAAAGAGAGGAACGGATATTATGATTGCCGGTAAAATTGTTATGATTTGCGGTTATGGAGATGTGGGAAAGGGCTGTGCACAATCAATGCGTGGTTTGGGAGCCAGAGTTGTAATCAGTGAAATAGACCCTATTTGTGCATTGCAGGCAGCGATGGAAGGTTACGAAGTGAATACTGTAGATAATATGATAGAAATAGCGGATATTTTTATTACAGCAACAGGAAATTGTGATGTTATTCGGGTTGACCATATTTTGAAGATGAAAAACAATGCTATTCTGTGCAATATAGGCCATTTTGACAATGAAATTCAGGTAAATAAACTCTATGCAATGGAAGGAGTGGAAAGAGTGAATATCAAGCCCCAGGTGGATTTAATAAAACTTCCTAATGATAAAGCGATTATTTTGCTTTCGGAAGGAAGGTTGGTTAATTTGGGTAATGCCACAGGTCATCCTTCCTTTGTAATGAGCTGTTCTTTCAGTAATCAGGTTTTGGCGCAAATAGAACTCTGGCAGAATGAGCACGAGATAAATGTTTATACTTTGCCTAAGAAATTGGATGAAGAAGTAGCACGTTTACATCTTCCCAAGCTGGGAGCACAATTAACTCAGCTCTCCAAAAAACAGGCAGAATATATTAATGTGCCAATTGAAGGACCTTATAAACAGGATTATTATCGCTATTAAAGATGGCTACGCATAAACCGGTTTATGTAGATGAACTTTACGGTGAACTGGAGCTTTTCACAGATGAAAGAAAATGGATTGTAGTGCATACAAAACCACGCTGCGAAAAGAAACTTGCCGATTATGCAAAACAGCATCAGATAACTTATTACCTGCCTCAATATACTTCTAAGCGGGTTTATCAAAGACGCAAAGTAGATGTAAATAAAGTGCTTTTTCCTTCATATTTATTTGCAGGTGTTGATTTTAAAGGCAAGCAGGAATTGCAGATATCAGGTTATACTGTAAATTTTCTGAAAGTGAATGCTCAAAAAGAACTGATTGAGGAATTACAAGCAATCTATTATGGCAGGCAGAAAAATGTGGCAATGGAACCCGGTCTTTGGTTGGAAAAGGGTTTGGAAGTGGAAATTGTAAACGGTCCCTTGAAAGGCATCAGAGGTGTAGTTGAAGACCAATCCAAACTTACGGAAGTGCGTTTGCAGGTAAATATTTTAAGGCAGGCAGTACTGGTTAAAGTAAAAACTGAAGACATCAAGATTATTGGTGAATTTGAAATTGTGGAGATTGATAAATGAAGATATTAGTTACAGGAGGAGCAGGTTTTATCGGTTCCAATGTAGCAGATGCCTATATTCAAGCAGGTCACGAAGTAGTTATTGTAGATAATTTGGTAACGGGTAATAGGCGTAACATCAATCCTAAAGCGATTTTTTACGAAATGGATATTTGTGCTGAGAGTTTAAGCGAGGTTTTTGCAAAAGAAAAACCCGATATTGTAAATCATCATTCTGCTCAAATAAGCGTTCCTCTCTCCATTGAAAATCCGCTGCTGGATGTAATAAACAATGTTTATGGTTGGGTGAATGTATTGCAGAATTGCCTTAGAGCAGGAGTGAAAAAAGTTATCTATATCTCTTCCGGAGGAGCTATTTATGGCGAGGCGGAAGAATATCCTACATCTGAAAAATATAATCCTAAGCCCCTTTCCATTTATGCGATAAATAAAAGTGTAGGAGAGGACTATCTATATTTTTACCGTCATCAATACGGTTTAAATTACACAGTTTTGCGTTATGCCAATGTTTACGGACCGAGACAAATATCCCAGGGAGAGGCAGGAGTGGTATCGCTTTTTACAGAAAAACTGTTGAAAGATGAAATACCAACTGTCTATCGTTATGAGAATGAGCCGGACGGAATGATTCGGGACTATGTTTATGTTGGGGATGTTGTTCAAGCCAATTTACTTGCTCTGGAAAAAGGAGAGGGGGAAGTTTTCAATATTGGAACTTGTATTCCGACAACTACTAAAGATTTATATTATGCAATAGCAAAGCAATTGGGAATAAACCGGGAACCGCAATACGGACCTGCCAGAAAGGGAGATTTACATCGTTCTCTGCTTTCCTGCGAAAAAGCAAAAAAGGGTTTAGGTTGGAAACCTGAAACAGGTCTTAGCGAAGGTATTTCCCAAGTTATAAAATATTTTAAGGAGCTAAAATGAAAATAGCTGTTATAGGAAGTGGCTATGTTGGCTTAACTACAAGTGCCTGTTTTGCCGAAATGGGGAATACGGTAATCAGTGTAGATAAGGATGAAAACAAAATAGAAATGCTGAAATCAGGCAAAGTTCCTATTTACGAGCCCGGTTTGGAAGATATGATTCTGCGCAATATGACTGCCAAGCGACTAAGTTTTACAATACATACTAAACAGGCAGTTCAGGAATCACAAATTATATTTATAGCTGTAGGAACTCCTCCAGGGGAAGATGGTTCTGCAGATTTACAATATGTTATTGCTGCGGCTGAGGAAGTTGCTTCCTGTATGAACGAACCCAAAATAATTGTTAATAAATCTACAGTGCCTGTGGGAACAGCTGATTTGGTGAGCGCAGAAATTGAGAAAGTGCTTAATTCTCGCGGTGTGGATATAAAATATAGTATTGTTTCCAATCCTGAATTTCTGAAAGAGGGCTCTGCTATAGATGATTTTATGAGTCCGGATAGAGTTGTGATTGGAACGGATCAACCCGCAGCTGGAGAAATTCTGAGAACTCTCTATGAACCATTTTGCAGAACAAATGACCGTGTTTTGATAATGAGTATTCGTTCAGCAGAAATGACAAAATATGCGGCTAATGCTTTTCTGGCTACAAAAATATCTTATATCAACGAAATTTCCCGTCTTTGTGATGCCTACGATGCAGATATTGCAGAAGTGAGAAAGGGAATGTGTAGTGATTCGCGTATTGGTTATAAATTTATTTTTCCCGGAGTGGGTTATGGGGGAAGTTGTTTTCCCAAGGACATCAAAGCGCTCATTAATATGTCTTGTAAAGTTGGCTATGAACCGCGAATTTTAAAAGCAGTGGAAGAAGTTAATGCTGAGCAGAAAAAGGTTTTGGTGGAAAAAGTGAGAGCTCATTTTGGTAACAATTTGAAAGGTAAGACCTTTGCCGTTTGGGGTTTGGCTTTCAAACCGCAAACAGATGATATGCGTGAAGCACCTTCTATTGTCATAATCAATGAACTAATAGCTATGGGAGCTACTATTAAAGCTTATGATCCAGTAGCTATGCAGGAAGCGAAAAAGGTCTTCGGCAATAATCATTCCGTAACTCTTTGTGCCGACGAATATGAAACCCTGAAAGATGCAGAAGCAATGATACTGATAACGGAATGGCACCAGTTTCGTTATCCCGATTTTGAAAGGATGAGTAAAATTATGCGCAAAAAAGTTATCTTTGACGGTCGGAATCAATATAATCCTAAAGCGGTTAAGGATATGGGTTTTACTTATTATGGAATTGGTCGTCATTAAAGCGTTAGCAGACAATTACAGGAAAGGTTTAAAAAATTTATCTTGACATAAATAAGGTATCTAAAATTTAAGGAAAAAATGGAAAATAATTATGTTCATTATAAAGAGGAGAATGAATGGTAAAATTAAGATTGAGAAGGATGGGAGCTATAAATCAGCCCTTTTACCGAATTGTAGCTGTTGATTCACGAAAAAAGCGGGACGGAAAATATATTGAATCCATCGGCTGGTATGATCCCAAGCCCGATCCTTCCCAAATGAAAATAGATACAGAACGTGCTCTTTATTGGCTTGGCGTTGGTGCACAGCCATCAGATACAGTTCGTTCCCTGTTACGCAAAGCAGGTGTCTTACAAATTTGGCATAATAGTAAACAAAACAAGAACCAGAAAACTGCGGAAGCAGAATAAAGTATAAAAGAAAACTGAGGTGAAAAATGAAAGATCTCATTGAATTCATTGTTAAAGCTCTGGTTGATGATCCTTCGGAAGTGAATATTACCGAGATCACTGGCGACAAAATTACCCTTTATGAGCTTAGGGTTTCCAAATCAGATATTGGAAAAGTTATCGGCAAACGCGGTAGAACCGCAAGTGCCATCAGAACCATAATTAATGCTGTTAGCACAAAACAGGGGAAGCGTGCCGAGCTCGAAATTATCGAGTAAATGAAATATCCCTTTTTAATCGGAATCGGCAAACTGGGTAGGCAGAATAGCGATGGCTTTCATCCTGTGATGATCAAGCCGGGATACAGAAGTATGTTTTCTGAGCTTGAGGAGCTGTATTTGATCTTTAACAGCGATAGAGTGTTTTATGTAACTATCAGTGAGAGAATGCGGAAAGATAATAAAACCTGGATAAAACTAAAGGAAGAAGGCGTTTCCGAAGAACAATTTCTGCACAAAGATGTAGTAATTGCCATAGATGAAACCGCGACAAAGATGGAAGAATCATCTCTTAATTATCTTTTGGGTTACCAGGTTATATTTGCGGGTAAGGAATTGGGAATTGTAGAGGACTTTTTTTTCAACGGAGCGCAGGATGTTTTGCAGATTGTGGATAACCAGGGAACGGAATATTTGGTTCCGTTTGTAGAGTATTATATAGATACGGTAATGGATAATCTCCAATGTGTTATTCTGCAAAATGCTGCAGACCTAATTGCTCTTTATAAAGCAGAAGCAAAAAAGAAATGACCTTTGAAGTCCTCTCTCTTTTTCCCGATGCCTTTAGTGGCTTTTTAAACACCAGCATAATTGCCCGGGCGATAGAAAAAAAACTACTGCAGGTTCAACTGACAGATTATCGTCGGTTTTCTCTAAATAAACACCATAAAGTTGATGATTATCCTTATGGTGGTTTTCCTGGAATGGTTATTCAAGCACAGCCGATTTATTCTGCTTTAACAGAAATTTTAGAGGAAGGAAATGCTCCAGTTGTTTATTTTACTCCGCAGGGGCGTCCTCTAACTCACAAGATTTTAGAGAGTTATACTTTCTATAAACGCATAATCCTGCTCTGCGGTCACTATAAGGAAATTGATCAAAGAGTGCGTGATCTTTGTGTTTCGGATGAAATTTCGTTGGGGGATTATGTTTTGAGCGGAGGAGAAATTCCTGCGATAGCTTTTATAGATGGAGTAAGTAGATTACTACCAGGAGTGCTGAGTGATTTGGAAAGTGCCAATAGTGATTCTTTTAGTGATAAAGGGCTTGGTTTTCCCTGTTATACAAGACCGGAAAATTTTCTGGGCTTAAGCGTTCCGGAAGTTCTACTTAGCGGAAATCATAAAGAAGTAATGAACTGGGCACTTGAGCAGGGAAAACATTTAACCGAAACCCGCAGACCCGATTTGAAAAAGTAAAACAAACAAGCAGGAAGAAAGAAACCAAAATCTAATGATGTGAGCAGGGAATTTGCCTGAGGGGAATTCTTTTCCCTCCGGTTTTATTTTATGACAGCTATGTTTTTAATGAAGTAAATAAATACCCGAACGGGATAGAGAAAAAGCTTTTTTTAATCCGTTCAATCCTTGTTTGCATAAGGTTTTTTCCCTTCCGAGTATATATAGGGGAGGAACCCAAATGGATATTCTGCAACAAGTTGGCAGAGACCAAATCAGAACTGACTTACCGGATTATCGTGTTGGTGATACCGTTAAAGTCCATTATAAAATTAAAGAAGGTAACAAAGAACGCATTCAGGTTTTTCAGGGCATCGTTATTCAAAAACGAGGTGCCGGCGTATCTAAAACATTTACTGTGCGTAAGGTCTCCAGTGGCATTGGAGTAGAGAGGATTTTTCCTCAAAATTCTCCCAATATTGATAAACTTGAGATTATTCGTCATGGACAGGTAAGAAGAGCGAAACTATTTTATCTTCGTAGTGCTCAAGGTAAAGCAGGAAGAATCAAAGAAAAAAGAAGATTCACTGTGTAGTTACACTAAAACTAATCTTCAGCCCCTTCTTATATTTTAGGAAGGGGCTTTATTTTGTGTAGACGGAAGAACGATGTCCCCGTCGTTCATTTATGATAAGATGTCAACCTTCCGGAAGAACGACGTCCCCGTCGTTCATTTATGAGAGGATAACTTGTTAAGGCAAGCTGTTTAAACAATGAATTTGGTTGACGAGGACGTCAACCATCCGGAAGAACGACGTCCCCGTCGTTCATTTATGAGAGGATAACTTGTTAAGGCAAGCTGTTTAAACAATGAATTTGGTTGACGAGGACGTCAACCATCCGGGGTATTTGGTTGACGAGGATGTCAACCATCCTGGGTATTTGGCTGACGAGGATGTCAACCATCCGGAGATATATATGTCAGAAAGAGTATTTTACAAAAGTCCTGATAGTTCTTTCCATCTGTTGTTGGAAATAGAAGAAGAAACCATTACAAGCATCAATTTTTGTTCTGCTCAGGTTTCCAGCCAACCTTCCACAGCTTTGGAAAGAGAAATATTCCGCCAATTTGATCTTTATTTTACGGGCAGAGGCAAAGAGTTTGATCTTCCCTTTTTTGCTACGGGCACTGTTTTTCAACTTATGGTTTGGGAAGAAGTGTTGCGAATACCTTATGGTAAAACAATATCTTATAAGGAATTAGCGGAACGCATAGATAATCCTAAAGCAAGCAGAGCTGTAGGCAGAGCATTAAATCAGAATCCTGTTCCTATTCTCATACCTTGTCATCGGGTTATAGGTTCCAATGGAAAATTAACAGGTTATGGTGCTGGAATTGCTATCAAGAAAAAGTTACTGGAACTGGAAAGGGGCAATTGGCAATGATTATAGGCATTGGTTGTGATATTATTGATGTAGAACGTATTCAACGAGCAATAGAAAAAAATTCCAGTTTTTGTGAAAAGCTTTTCACTCCCTCTGAAATTGCATATTGTTCTCAAAAAGCAAATTCTTTTCAGTCCTTTGCAGCTCGTTTTGCAGCTAAGGAAGCAGTTATGAAAGCATTAGGAACCGGCTGGAATGAAAAAGTCAGCTGGCTGGATATTGAAATTGTAAATTCGGAAACAGGTTCTCCTGCTATTAAACTTTCCGGAGGGGCAAAAAAACTGGCAAAAGAGCTAGAAGTAAATAATATCTGTCTTAGTTTAGCGCATGAAAAGGGATATGCACTGGCTTTTGTTATTTTGGAAAGTAATCGGAAGCATAATTTTTAGTTTTTGTGTTTATAAAAGTAACACCTTGTCCAGATAGATAATCCAATTTTATTTTAATTCGGTTTGAAATTTGCTTGATAATCAAGTGTAATTTAACAGTCCGTTAAAGAATAAGGAGTTTATGATGAACAAGATAAACAAAATAGCTGTGCTAATAGCGTGTATCGCCTTTGTTTGGACAGGTCTATTTGCCGACGAAGTAATTATTGGTTCGGGAACTCAAACAGCCAGAATCCCACTGGATTTCTTCTATCATAACTCTTTATTTGAGTGTTTATATTATCAAAATGAGTTAGGTTTTGCCCAGGGAACTATTTCCCGTATTGCTTTTTACAACAATTTTGTAACTTTGCTAAACAATAAACCCACCAGAATTTGGTTGGGAACAACAAATCTTACCAACTTAAATGCCGGTTGGATTCCTTCTACAGAATTATCTTTAGTTTTTGACGGGGAGGTTAATTATCCTTCTGGTATTCATATTATAAATATAGAGCTTGATTCCTTGTTTCATTATTCAGGTGGCACGCTGGTTATGATGGTTCAAAGACCTATGGATAGCGGTTATTTTTCTTCCAGTGATAAATTTTACTGTCAGACAGATACGATAACAAGAGCCCGGAATGCCTATCATGACACTCAATTATTAGATCCTGCTAATCCGCCTGCAAGCGGTTTTGTTCTTAATGGTCAATATCCTAAAATAAAAATTACTTATACAGCTCAAGGTATTGCCAACGACCTTGCCTGTTCCGAAATTATTTCAGATAAAATTGTTACTTTAGGTGCTACAGAACAAGTTCAGGTGAAGATTAATAACTATGGCTATGAAGATCAGGATAATTACACGGTTAACCTCAAAAAAGGAAATGGAGAACTTTTAGCTACAGCGAATGGAAATCCTGTTGCAGCAGGGCAAACTCTTATTCAGACATTATTGTGGGTTCCGACAACTCCTGGGACTTATGATATTTTTGCCGAAGTTCTGCTAAATGGAGATCAAGATATTACCAATAATCAATCTCCTCCTTTAAATTGCATTGCCTTTGAAGCCGGATTTTGTTCCTTAACCATAGGAATCGGGAATCTGAGCGGTAATCTGCCTTTGGATTTCAGTTATCACGCCAGCTTATTTGAAACCCTTATTTATGCACCGGAAATAGATACCACGGGGATTATAACCCACCTCATATTTTACAATAATTTTATAGAAAATATTAACGATAAACCTGTTATCATCTGGCTGGGCGAAACTGACCTCGTTAATTTGCCTTTAGTTTGGATACCAAGTTCTGAACTATCAATGGTTTATTACGGAACAATGTCCTTTCCAGCAGGACAGAATGAAATAATCTTTCCGCTTTATCCAACATACAATTATCAAGGTCAAAATCTTGTTTTGATGGTTCAGCGTCCTTTTGATTATGATGTTTTTAATGCCAATAATGTATTCCGCATGCAATCAGGCGCAATGCAACGCACAAAATACATTTATAGTGATCAGCAGGAACTTGATCCGGGAGCACCTCCTCTTTATGCCTTTGATTCTTATCAGTTTCCTCAAACGGGATTTATTATGCGTCCTCCCAACACAGGTTTTTTAAGAGGAACAGTAAGAAATGGAACCGCTTTGTTAACCGGAGCAACAGTTACAGCTGACGGTAACCAAACAACTTACACATCTTCGGCAGGAACCTATTCATTATTATTAAGCAGCGGATTGCATAATATCACAGCATCCTATCCAGGATTGAATACTGTTAGCAGCTATGTGAATATTACAGCCGGAATTATTACTACTGAAGATTTTAATCTGGAGGGTGACGCGGTGGAAGATCCTTATGCACCCCAGATTTCTACCTCTCTAAAAGGAATTTTTCCCAATCCTTTTAATCCCGAAACAACAATTGCTTTTAGCATTTATAATGATAATACACCGGTTATCATAGAGTTATATAACCTCAAAGGCCGCAAAGTAAATACGCTGATAAATTCTGTTTATAACACAGGAGAGCATCAATTTCGTTTTTCTGCTAAGGACGAAAAAGGTCAGGACCTTGCTTCAGGAGTTTATTTTATCCGGCTTTCTGCTCCCGATTATAATAAAACGGTTAAGGCACTATTGCTGAAGTAGAAATTTTACTGAAAGCGGACAATTGATATAGCTGAAATTATTTTCCAACTTACAGAAATTATAATGGAATTTTCAATTCTAAAAATTTCCAGTCAAGAATGAAAGCAGATCAATTTTATAGAGTTTGGTCCAGCTGTTCCCAATCCCTTACTTTGGGCAGTAAACCCGCTTCCACAGCCCTTTTAACGCTGATGCAAGGCAGATTGTTTGTGTAAATATAATCCCGGGTAAGATGCTCCAAATCAGTTTCCGGATACAATTTTGCCATTTGATACATCATCTTTAGGTAGATGTTCACCCAGGAATACATTGTTTTATCTGCATTTTCGGGTAAGCCATTGTAGCGCAATAGATAGAGCCGCAGATCGTTTTTAAACCCGATTGAGGGCTGTAATGAATGCAGATTCGCCGTTATAGAACCTCTCTGATGATGATTTTCCACCAATTTAGGGGGGACATTTTTCCGGGCATAAACCCTGCCTAAGCGCCGATTATAGCAAAATACAAGACCATCTGCTTTGCCTGTGTAACCAGCTAAGCCATATTGGAATTTTACTTTCATTTTTCTTCTCCTTGGTTTTATCCTTCTATTATTTCTAAGATGGACAAAATTGATAAGGAGTGACAAAAATCACTTTAATCTGATACATCCTTAAAATAATTTCTGCTAAATTAGTAAGTTATTCTTTTCTTAATAAGTAATAACCAAGTAACAATCAAGTAACAACCCCGTAACCAGACAACGGAAGTGTTACGGAAGCATTACGGCAGCGTTATGCAATTGACTATTCAACAAACAATTAAGGAAGGACGAAAAAGTGCAAGAACCCTAGGAGAGTTTCATTTCCCAAATAAATAACATCTTCGTCATTTTTATGCAGAACAGAGAAAATAAAAATCCAGAACTCAAAAGTTTAAGAAATCAGGACTATTCATTTCACTTGACAGAAGAAGGTAATTGCTTTTTTTTGTTAAGAATGAGGTAAAATATGTTAGATGTAATTGTCTTTTTAGGAATCCAGGGAAGTGGAAAAGGAACTCAGGCAGAACTTTTAGCTGAAAAAACCGGATTTCAGCATATTAATATTGGAGATTTGTTTAGAGAGGAAGTTCATAAACAGACAGAACTGGGGAAAAAAGTTCAGGCAATTATTGCCAAAGGTGAACTGGTTCAGGATGAAATGGTTTTTGAACTGGTAAATGCTTCTTTGACAAATAATTGCCCTGGTGTGGTTTTTGATGGTTTTCCGCGCACTTTAGCACAGGCGGAATTTCTTTTAAATAATTATAATGTGAAAAGAGTTTACTATTTGGAATTAAGCGAAGAAGAAGCAATTGCCCGAATTGAAGCCCGGCGTCTTTGCAGTTCTTGTGGTGAGACCTATAATATTTTAAGCAAAAAACCAAGGCAGGAAGGGATTTGTGATAAATGCGGTGCCCCTTTAATTCAGCGCGTTGACGATTCCGGAGAAGCAATTAGCGAAAGAGTTAAGGCATTTTATGAACAAACCTTCGCTTTGAAGGAATTTTTTGCAGAAAAGGGTTTGCTGAAAGAAATTTCTGCCCGCAAATCAATTGAAGAGATTCAACAGGAAATAATAAACGACCTGAAAATAAGGTAACAAAATAAACTATAATGCCCTCAGAGAAGAAATCAGGAACTTTTAAACACATTGAAATAATTGCCTATATACTGGCTATTTGGAGTTTTTTAGTTCTCTTTCTGGAGTCCATATTTGAATATTACACCGATGCCTATCCGACAATTGAGTTTGTAACTGCTGTAGCCAATTTAATTCTTTTAGTGCTTACGATTCTTTCCAGAGTGCTTTCCGGGGAGGTTAAAAAGAGTAAAACGGTTGTTTATTTTGATCTTGCGATGTTGATATTGGGTTCATTACTGCTTACTTATCAGGCAAAGTTTGTAATCTTTTTCCTGTTAATTCGTCAGACCTGGTTTATAGTCCAATATATTTTATTCAGGGCTTTTGAGGGGAAATTTTATAAGTTACTGATGCGGAATCCACCTGTTTCTTTGATGCTTAGTTTTGCAGGCGTTATTTTAATAGGGACCATTTTACTGATGTTGCCGGTTTCCTCTGCTGAAAAAAATATAACTAACTTTGTGGATGCTCTGTTTACTGCTACTTCGGCTACTTGTGTTACGGGCTTGATAGTTGTGGACACAGCTACTTATTATTCGCTTTTCGGACAAATAGTTATTTTACTGCTGATTCAAATTGGCGGATTGGGTATTATGACAATATCCACAGCTTTTGCTTTAATGCTGGGACAGAGAATTTCTTTAAATGTCCAAACCCTAATGCATAAAGTAGTAGGTGAAACCCCGGTTATTGATGTTTTGAAGTTACTCAGAGCTACTGTTTTGGTAACCGGAATAATTGAATTTATGGGAGCAATATTTTTATTTAGCGGTTTTGCGAAAATAATGCCTGTAGCTAAGGCGATATACTATGCTCTATTTCATTCTGTTTCTGCTTTTTGTAATGCCGGTTTTTCTTTATGGACAAATAATCTAAGTGGTTTTGTGGATTCTCCTCTGGTGAATTTAAGTATCACTTTTTTGATTATTTTGGGAGGATTGGGTTTTGCAGTCCTAATTGATCTTTATCACTATTTTTTTGCATCCGGCAGCATTAAAAGGTTAACTTTACATTCCAAAATTGTCTTAACGACTACGGCAATATTGATAGTCACTGGTTTTTTGGGTCTTTATATAGGAGAATATAATAATTCTATGAAGGGCTTTACCGTTGCCAGAAGGGTCTTAAGCTCGTGGTTTCAATCTGTAACTGCCAGAACTGCCGGTTTTAATACTATTGATATAGGTTTATATAGTTCTGCCTCAGTTTTGCTGACAGTAATTTTAATGTTTATTGGTGCTTCTCCTGGCTCCACAGGAGGTGGAATAAAAACCACAACTTTCTCTGTACTTATGCTTTCCGTGCTTTCAATGCTCTCCGGTAAAAATGATTTGGTTGTCTTTAAAAGGAAAATACCTCTTTCCAATGCCAGAGAAGCCACAACTTTGGTAACTTTAGCTTTGGCGATTATCCTAACGATTATTTTTATCCTGATGCTCATTGAGCCGTTTTCTTTTGAAAAAATACTTTTTGAGGCATTTTCCGCTTTTGGAACTGTGGGTTTGAGTATGGGAATAACTTCTCGGTTATCTTATGCAGGTAAACTGCTGATAACTTTATTAATATATATCGGGAGAATTGGACCTCTAACCCTGGTTTATGCAATTTCAATTCGCAAACGGCAACCCGATTTTTCTTTTGCGGAAGAAAAAATTTCCATTGGTTAGAATAATTTACCCTAAATAAGGAGAAAAATATGGCAAGATATGCTGTAATTGGACTCGGTCGTTTTGGAATGACTGTTGCCAGGATTTTAGCCGAAAACGGTATGGAAGTTATTGCTATTGATAAAGATCAGGATTTGGTAAATGAAATCAGTTCTGTTGTTACTTCTGCCGTTTGTATGGATAGTACCGATGAAGCAGCTTTAAGAGCGCAAAATTTAAATGAAGCAGATGCGGTCATAATTGGAATTGGAAGCAATATAGAAGAATGCATTCTCACCGCTGCTATTTTAAAAAAAATCGGGGTAGGGATAATTTATGCTAAAATTGAATCGGAACTCCATGGTAGAATTCTGAAAATACTCGGAGTGCAACATACTTTATTGCCGGAAGAAATAGTTGGCAATCAACTGGCAAAAACCTTGGTTTCCCGTAATGTTTTGGAATATATAAACCTTTCCAGCGGGCATATAGTAGTGGAAATGATTGCACCTAAAGAATTTGTAGGTAAACCCTTACAGGAACTTGCCCTTCCTGCTAAGTTGGGTATAAATGTTGTAGCTATAAAATACAACTATCTTTCCGTTACGGAAGATGGACAAAATGTGATAGAAAAACGGCTGAACGATATGCCTGGAGCCAATGATATTATTAACGAAGGTGATGTGTTAATTTTACTTGGTCCCAAAGGCAATATAGATAAACTGATCTATGAAACAGCCGTCAATAAGGATTGAATAAACAATGAAACGCTCCTTTAAAACCAGATATCATATTATGATTGCCATTCTCTTTGGCATCATAGTGTTACAAACCTTAACTATGCTATTTTCTGTGGCTCAAGCAAAGGATTTAACAACCCTTGCTAGTGATATTCATTCTATTGTGATTATCTTTGTCTTTATCATTTTTGTGTATATTGTAATTCTTTACAATTATATACCCTATCGCTTGCATAAAGCGATTCTGGAAGTAGAAAAGCTGATAGAAGAAATTTCTACAGGCAATTATCAGATTGATATTGATAGTTCTATTTATGACCAGGATAAGGACTTTCAAGAATTGATTTATGCTCTTGATAAAATGCTGGGAATTATAGCCCGTTTTGATCAGGCAAAAGCAGATAAAATATTTGAACATCATCAGCGCCTTCAGCTCTTGATTAACCTCCTGCCACAAAGTGTTTTAATAACCGGAGCTAATGGAGATGTGGTTTATTGTAATGAACCTCTCAGAAAACGCTTTCCGATGATTTCGGAAACAGTAAACCTGAATGAATTGATTTGGAAAAATGATTACCATAACCGTATTTTTTCCGTTATTTTAGATTCTCTGCGTTATGGAAATAATATTTATGATGTAATTGTTGAAGATGTAGTATATCTGGATAAGGTTCGGATCAACGGTTCCATAGTGAGAAACAGGAAAGGTCTTTCTACCGGCGCTGTTTATGTGCTGGAATTTTATGATAATGAAAGATAAACTAAAGGTGATTTACACTTCCCGGGAAATTCAACGCTTAGATAAATATCTGGTGGAATTAAAAATACAGGAACTTTATTCCCGCAGCTTTATTGAACGCCTGATAGAAGATGACAGTATTTTGGTTAATCTAACTCCCGTAAAAAAAAGCTATCTGCTTAAGGAAGGAGATGAAATTATAATCAATCTTCCGGAACCGGAACCGCTGAATATTGTGCCTCAAGATATACCTTTGGATGTGGTTTACGAAGATGAACACCTTGCTATTATCAATAAAAAAGCCGGGATGATTGTGCATCCTGGTTTTGGAAATCCTGAAGGGACTTTGGTAAATGCCATTCTCCATCGCTATGGAGAAAACCTTTCCAGTGGTAAGGAATTGAATAGACCCGGAATTGTTCATCGTTTAGATAGAGGCACTTCGGGATTGATTATGATAGCTAAAAATGATCTTACGCAGGCAAAACTCTCCGATATGTTTGCCGCAAGAGAAATCAAAAAGACATACCTGGCTGTTACTTCAGGAGTTCCTGATCCCGAAAAGGGAGATATAGAGACCTATCTTGCACGCAGTAATAAAAATCCCAGAACTATCTGTGTTGCCAATGAAGGACGCTATGCTTTTACTCACTATGAAACAATAAAAACCTGGCACTATTTTGCTTTAGTTCAAATAAATCCGGCAACAGGAAGAATGCATCAGATTAGAGTGCATTTTGCTCATATCCGTTATCCGATTTTAGGGGATTTGTTATACAATAGCAGACGCTATGTTCATTCCCTGGTTCCGCAAAATATGAAAAGAAAAGTTACAGAACTGCTGATAAACCATTTACACAGGCAGGCATTACATTCCTGGAAACTGGAATTTATTCATCCTATAACCGCTTATCCCATAAGTGTTTCAGCTCCTTTACCGGAAGATTTGATTTATACTGTTAACTGGTTGGATAATTATTTTAGTATTGACACAGATACCCATGATCTTAATCTGATTTTGAATGAGGAAATAAACAATGGCTAATACAGAACAGGAATTGGAGAGAACAATTTTCGCCACTATTGAAGAAGCAATAGAAATCATCCGTAAGGGTGATATGCTAATCGTTGTAGATGATGAAAACAGAGAAAATGAAGGTGACTTTTTAATGGCTGCAGATAAGATTACTCCGGAAAAGGTAAATTTTATGATCAGCCAGGGTAAAGGTCTACTCTGTGCTCCTTTGGATTTAGAAATTGCTAAGCGTTTGGATATTCCTTTAATGACCAATAAGAGTAGTGATCGTCAAGGCACTAAGTTCGCTGTGTCTATAGATGTTATTGAAGGCACGACTACCGGAATTTCTGCTGTTGAAAGAGCAAAAACAATTAAGGCATTGGCAGACCCGAATGCTAAGCCATCTATGTTTATGCGTCCGGGTCATATCTTTCCTTTAATTGCAGAAAGGGGTGGGGTCTTAAGAAGAGCGGGTCATACTGAAGCAGCTGTAGATTTAGCTAAACTTGCCGGTTTAAGTCCTGTGGGAGCTATTTGTGAAATTATTCGCGAAGATGGAGAAATGGCTCGTTTGGATGATTTGATACCTTTTGCTGAAAAGCATAACTTAAAAATTATTACGATTGAAGCGTTAATTCATTGGCGGAGAAAAAAAGAACGCCTTGTCCATCCTGTTTCTAAAGCACAGTTACCGACAAAGTATGGTCAATATGAAATTATAACTTATATTAGTGATATTTCAGATGAATATCATCTGGCTTTAGTGATGGGTAAAATAAACCCGGAAGAACCTATTTTGGTAAGAGTGCATTCCGAATGCTTAACCGGAGATGCTTTATTCAGTTTGCGTTGTGATTGCGGAGAACAATTGGCTCGTGCCTTTCAAATGATTTCTGAAGAAGGAAGAGGTGTGATTTTGTATATGCGTCAGGAAGGAAGAGGTATTGGCTTGCTGAATAAAATTAAAGCATACCATCTTCAGGATGAAGGCGAAGATACTGTTCAAGCAAATATCAAACTTGGTTTTCCTCCCGATTTAAGAGATTATGGAATTGGAGCTCAAATACTAAGGGATTTGGGAATTAAAAAAATGCGGTTGATGACTAATAATCCGAAAAAGATTGTGGGTTTAAGCGGTTACGGACTGGAAATTGTAGAACGGGTGCCGATTGAAATTAAACCGCAGGAAAACAACCGTGAGTATTTAAAAACCAAAAAGAACAAAATGGGGCATATTCTCAATGAAATATAAACGGTTCTTTCTTATTGCAGAGTTTATTTTACTGCTTGCTTTACTTTGGAGTGTTACAATTCCCGAACCAGTTGGTTTTGTGAATGATTTTGCAAATATCTTAAGTTCCGAAACTCGCAATAGAATTAATGACTGGGCAATTGAATTACGGGAAAAAACAGATGTGGATTTTGTAATTGTTACTTTACCTGATATCGGAGGAATGAATGAAGTTGATTATGGTGTAAAACTTTATGAACAGTGGAAAATAGGTAGTAAGCGAGATGAAGGTATTTTGGTTCTTTTAGCTCTTAAAGAAAGAAAACTGCGTTTTGAAGTTGGCTACGGCTCGGAAGGATATTTAACCGATGCCTATATTAGTGAGGTCTATCAAACAATGAAAAGCTACCTCCCCAAGGGTAATGAAAAATGGGATGATGCCTTCATTCAGGGCTCGCTAATGTTGCTTTCTACTATTGCCAAAGAAAAAGGTGTTACCTTAACAGGTGTTTCGGAATATTCACAAAAGAAGAAAGAAAGTTCAGGTGGTTTGGGTTTATTTGCTTTTCTCATTATTTTCATTATTTTAATTATAGCTACCCGCGGGAGAATTTTAGAATGGCTTTTCTGGCTTACTATTTTTGGTGGACGCGGAGGTGGAAATTGGGGTGGCAGAAATAACGGTTCCTGGGGTAGCGGAAGTGGAGGTTTTGGTGGCTTTGGTGGCTTTGGTGGCTTTGGAGGTGGACGTTCAGGTGGTGGGGGAGGTGGAGGAGGTTTTTAAATGATATTCTTAAAATCACTCACTTTTATCTTATGGAACATAGCCCTGGGAACGCTTCTGGTGCTTCTTTTGAATTGGCTGTTGTTCAATCGCAAAGCAAAGTATATTTTTGGTAAAAAGATTCCGTTAACTCCAGGTTTCTTTGTTGCTAAAAGAGATTGGCTGTTTGATAAAGCGCGGTCAATTTTAAATGATTATCTTGACCAGGCAGCTCATCCTTATATTAAAGACGGCTATCTTTACGGTTGGATAAAAAAGGTGCGACAGTATCTGTGGGAAAAAACAAGCTTTGTAGAGGAATGGCATTTCTTACCTGCAAAGTTAAAGCTGTTAGTTAGAAATAAAATTGTGGATGCCTTTACAGCAATAGCAGAAAGCATTTTAAGAAAGACAGTTCCCAGGTTGGTGGAACGCCTGCAGATTGAGCATCGGATTGATGAATTTGATATTCAATTCAGTGTAGATTTTTTCTATGGCTATTTCAAGCGTTATGTTTATAAACCGATGTTACTTATTTTTGCTGGACTTAATTTGTTGATCGGTATAATGAATATGGTTTGGTTCCTGATTATCGTATAAAAAATATGAAGTTGCTCTTGCATCCCTTTCGGAGAATTTCAGACCGCTTATCTATTAGCGGTGAGGATCAGAAATTACTTATCCGTTTTTTATGGGTTTGTTCCTTTATTGCTATTCTGCTGTTAATCGCAGCTCTTTTAGCTTGGTTATTTGAGCAGAAAGGAAATCAGGGAAATACTATAAAATCGTTCTGGGATGGAATCTGGTGGGCAATTGTATCTATTGCTACTGTTGGTTATGGAGATAAATATCCTGTTACTTTTCAAGGGCGATTGGTAGGTATCATATTAATTATAGTAGGTTATTCATCATTATCATTTTTTACCGGTCTGGTTGCTTCTCTTTTTGTGGAAGACCGACTGAAAGGAGCTAAGGGTTTGAAAACGATAAGAACACATAATCATATAGTGATTTGCGGTTGGAATAATACTGCCGAGTTTTTTCTAAAGGCGCTATTGGAAAAACAGGTTTCCGATATAGATATTTGTATTGTTACGAATGCTACGCCGGATTTCTTTGAGCGCTTAGAATCACGCTATCCTACACTATCTCTGAAATATGTTAGAGGTGAAGTAACTCAGGAAGAAACAATAAAACGAGCTTCAATAGAAACATCTGCTCAGGTTATCATTTTGGCAGATGAACAGTTAGACCATTCCCTTGCTGATGACCACAGTATTATTGTGGCAAATGCTGTTCATTACTTAACAAAAAAAGATAAGATAACAGTGCAGCTGCTGAATCAGGAAAATCGTTCTTTGCTTCAGCGTTTGGGAATCCAGAATATAATTATCTGGGATGATATCGGTGGCTATATTTTAGCCAATAATATAACTGATAATAATTATCTGGCTGTGTTTTGTCAGCTGGCTCAGGACAAACAAAATCATTTGCAGACACAGAAAATACCTTCTGACTTTATCGGTAAAAGTTTTGGTGACTTATCCGATTATTATTATCGGGAATGTGGTTATTTGCTTTTAGGATTATTAACCAAAGAACCGGAACTGGAACTTTCCTCTATTTTTACGGAAGACATTAGTGGAATTGATCAATTTATTCAATATGCATTAACCAAGTCCCAAATGAAAATACCTGAAGAAAAAAGTAACATTCGCTGGAAACCCGATAAGGATATACAGCTGAAAAAAAATGATTATGCTATCTTGATGATTTAAAAGGGATTATTATGATAGAATTGGAAACCTTGGCTAAAGTTCCTTTATTTAATGATGTCAGCTCTGAAGCTCTGGCTTATTTGCAACCCAGTTTTAAGCAGTTACTTGTAGATAAGGGCACTACAATTATCAAAGAAAATACTGAAGGCGATCAGATTTATATCCTGGTGAAAGGCAATGTGCAGGTTACAAAAGACCTGGTAAAGGGCTTTGAGGAAGATCAACTCTTAACGGAAAAGGTTTTAGCAAAGCTGAGTGCAGATTCATTTCCAACTTTTGGAGAGAATGGATTGTTAGGTTACGGACCCAGAATGGCAAATATTATTGCTACGAGCGATTGTGAATTATACACACTTTCTAAGGCGGATTTTGATAAATTTGCTGAATATAATTACCAAGCCGGCTATATTGTGATGAAAAATATAGCCCGGAAATTATCTGAAAGTTTGAAAGATACTGATGATAATCTGGTAAAGCTGGCAACTGCACTTTACATCGCTGTTCAGAGGTAATGTTTCAAAAATTTGCTTATTGTTGTGAATTGATTATTATATATTAGAAAAGTATGAACGGGAATTTGTATCTTTTTTGCAAACACAAAAAAAATAATCATAAGGAGATAAAGTGAATTACACAACTAAAATACCCCGAACTTTACCGGTTCTGCATATGAGCAATGTAGTGATGTTTCCCTATCTGCTTATGCCGCTGGTTGTTTCGGATGAAGAATCAAAGCTGGTGATTGATTATGCACTGGCTAACGATAAATTGATGGCTTTTTTCCTTGATCAGGAAAAAGACGATACAGGAGTAACTGAATTAGCACATTTTGGCACTGCAGTTACTATTTTGCGTATGCTTCGTAATCAGGATGGTTCAATCAGTATGCTCCTCCAAGGTTCTACGCGCATTAAATTGCAAAAAATTGTGCAAAAAAATCCCTTTATAATGGTGGATATAGAAGCAATTCCGGAACAATTTGGAGAGGATACTGAAATTCAGGCATACAAAACTGTGGCTTTGGAATTGCTGGAAAAAATTACTCAGGAGAGCAACATTATCAATCGGGAAATGATTACCGGACTTAGCAATATAAAACAAGCAGGAAGAGTGGCTGATATCATTGCCGGAAATATAGAATTGCCTATTTCTGATCGCCAAAGATTATTGGAGACAATTGACCTCAAACAGCGTTTCCGCTATCTGAATAACTGCCTGGCAGAATTGATTAAACAGATGAAAGTAGAAAATCATATCCGCAGTAATATTCAACTGGAAATGAGTGAAGACCAGCGGCGTTATTACTTGCGGGAACAAATGGATGCTATTCGTAGAGAATTGGGCGAAACAGATGAAGTTAGCAAAGAAATTCTGAAATGGCGTGAACTTATTGAACAGAAAAATCTGCCGGACTATGTGAAAGATACAGCTTTGGAAGAATTAGAACGCCTTGCTACTATGCAACCGGTTTCCAGTGAATACAGTGTAGTCAGAAATTATCTGGATTGGATTGTTAATCTCCCTTGGAGAGAGTATAGTAAAGATCGTCTGGATTTGAAAAAGATTGAAAGCATTCTGGAAAAAGACCATTATGGCTTGAAAGAAGCAAAAGAGCGGATCCTGGAATTCATTGCTGTAAAGAAATTGAAAGGGAACTTAAAAGGACCTATTCTTTGTTTTGTAGGTCCTCCAGGAACAGGAAAGACCTCTATTGGCAAGTCAGTTGCCAGAGCACTTTCCCGCAAGTTTATTCGGATGTCCTTAGGCGGAATTCATGATGAGGCAGAAATTCGTGGACATCGCAGAACTTATATTGGTGCTATGCCAGGTAAAATAATAATGGAAATAAAAAGACAGGGAACTGCTAATCCTGTTTTTATGCTGGATGAAATAGACAAAGTAGGCAGGGATTTTAGAGGTGATCCTTCTTCTGCTTTATTGGAAGTTCTTGATCCGGAACAGAATAACAGCTTTGTGGATAATTATATCAACCTGCCTTTTGATCTATCTGAAGTGCTGTTTATTACGACTGCTAATTCTTTGGATACAGTTCCTCCGGCATTAAGAGACAGAATGGAGATAATTGAATTCACCAGTTATCTGGAAAACGATAAAATTGAAATTGCCAAGCATTTTCTGATTCCCCGGGAAAAGGAAAATAACGGTTTGACAAAAGTGAAAATTACTTTCACCAAAACGGCTCTGCAAGAAATTATCCGTTATTATGTTCGGGAAGCGGGAGTCCGAAATTTACAAAGGCGAATCGGTTCAATTTTCCGTAAAATAGCTAAAGAAGTAGCTATGGGAACTCAACAGAAATGGACAATTAAAGCAGAGGATATTGTTAAATACTTAGGTCCCCGTAAATTGACTTTGGAGATGGCAAATCGCGAACCCGAAATTGGAGTAGCTACAGGCCTTGCCTGGACAGGTTTTGGGGGTGAAATCCTTTTCTGTGAAACAATCCGTATGCCCGGAAAGGGGAATATTATTTTAACCGGACTTTTGGGTGAAGTAATGAAAGAATCGGCACGCATTGCAGTTAGTTATCTGAAAGCCAATCACAGTGTTTTTATAATATCTCCCAAGCTTTTTGAAACAAGTGATATCCATATTCATTTCCCTTCCGGAGCTGTTCCCAAGGATGGACCTTCTGCAGGATTAACTCTTACGGTTGCTTTAGCTTCACTGTTTACGGGACAAAAAGTGCGGCACGATATAGCAATGACAGGTGAAATTACTTTAGAAGGAAAGGTTTTAGCCATCGGTGGCTTGAAAGAAAAACTTTTAGCGGCAAAAAGAGCGGGAATTAAACGCGTTGTGATTCCGGAAGAAAACAGGGAAACCCTTTCCGATTTTCCTGCTGACATTTTGGCAGGAATGGAAATCACTTATGTGAAGGAAATTCAAGAAGCAATAAAAATATTGCTGATTCCCGTTACAGAAAAGATTGAACCAAAACCGAAACAGAGAAGGATTGCTTAAATTTTGGAACGCTATCCCAATATAAATATTCTGCTGAATCTGCCTGAAAAGTATTTACCGAAAGCGGAGTTTGTGCTCCGCACCTATTGTTATATTTTGCGTTTGAACCCAACCTTTTTTTATGGCAAGCACTATGAAGGAACGCATTTATATTACGGATTACCAGACAAATTTGATTATCCGTTGAAAATATACTTTCAGACCGAAACAGCAGAGTTTTTTGAAAAGAGGGAATTATACCCTCTGGAAAAAGTGGACTTTTGCAAGTTCCGCAATGGGCAGGTTCCCTTTCTCTTTTCCTGTAGCGGAGCTATCTTTTCTTTTACCGAAGAGACCTGTTTCTTTCGTAAGGATATAATTGCCAGCGGGTTTTATTTTTTAACCTGCTGGCATGAATATATCCTTTCCTATTATGGGCAAACAGAGGGCAGGATTGACTATAAACAAAGCTTGCAATACCGCTGGGATTTTACGGAAACACCGGTTGTTGATGTCTATTGTCAAATGTTGCTTTATGCTATGGAAACTTATTGTCCCCAGTTTATCAGAGAAATCAGCTGGGCAGAAAAAAAGCGTTTTGCTGTGTCTCTTTCTCACGATATTGATTATTGGGATTATTGGAGTAGTTCTGCCAAATTGGATGCTTTTAAATATAACCTGCGAACATTTATCAAACGGCCTCTTAATTCTATTTATAAAATTTCGGGTCATTTCCTGCATAAAAATCTTATTTACAATCCCTGGAAGACAATGCGTTCTATGACACGCCGCGAAACGGACAGGGGTGTTCGCTCCACCTGGTTTTTACTGGCAAGAAAAGATTTTTCGGATAAGCGCCAGAATTATATCAACGATGTGAAGGCAAGAGTCCAGATAATGGATTTATTGGGTCAGCAGGATGTAGGTTTGCATGGCAGTCCCGAATCCGCATTTGATCCTTTAGTTTTAGCTGAGGAATTGGCAAACTTGAGAGACCTGGGATTTAATCCTAAAGGTTTCCGGACTCATTATCTCCATTTTAATTATCAGCAGAGTTTTTCCATTTTGGAAGAGGCAGGGATAAAGTATGATTCTACATTAGGTTATTGGGAGCATATAGGTTTCCGTGCGGGTATTTCATTTCCTTTTTATCCGTTTAATATAGCCGAAAATAGACCTTTCCGGGTTTTGGAAATCCCTCTCATTGTGATGGATACAACTTTATTTTCGGAAAAAGCAATGAATTTAAGCTATATTTCAGCCAAGCGTGCTTTGAAAAGATTAATAGATACTGCGGAACAATATCAATCCCATCTTTCTCTGCTTTGGCATAATACTACTTTTGATCCTGTTGATTATCCGCTGTGGGGTAAATTATATTGGAAAATAATAGATTATGCTCTTAAGAAACAAGGTTGGGTAACTTCTCTGAAAGATATTTATGAAGAGTGGGTAACCCTAAGCTATTAACATTTATAACTATGAAATCACTGCTTTGGGAACTTCTGTTCTGCCTTTCTTTTCTTATCTTACTTGTGATTTATATAATCTATATTGTATTGAAGCTTATTTTACCCCGCAGAGTTTCCAGAAGCATTTTACAAGGGATAGCAAAGTTTTGGGCAAAAATTGTTATTCTTTCCACCGGCAGCAAAGTTACAGTAACAGGAAAAGAAAATCTGCCTTCAAGTGGCAATATATGTTTTGTCAGCAACCATCAAGGTTTGTTTGATATCCCTCTTATTCTGGGTTTTTCAGGAATACATACCGGATTTGTTGCTAAAAGGGAACTCTTTAAAATTCCGGTGTTGAGTCAATGGATGAAGGAAATACCCTGCACTTTTATTGACCGCAGGAATCCTCGTAAGGCAATTCAGACCTTTCAAAAAAGTGCAGAACTAATTAAAAAAGGGAATCCAATGGTTATTTTCCCAGAAGGAACACGCAGCAGAAGTGATAAAATTGGCGATTTTCATTTAGGGAGCTTAAAATTGCCCGTTATGGCAGAAGCAACTATTGTCCCTTTAGCCATAAAAGGCAGCTGGCAAATCTATGAAAAAAATAAAAAAATCCGTCCTGCTACCGTTTATCTGAAAATATTACCCCCCATTGAACCTAAGGATGATATATATAAAAATAAACATAAACTTGCAGATTATTTGCACTCCAGAATTTCCCAAGCACTGGAAGAATGAAGTTAGAGAGATGGCGAAATGGCGAGATGGTTTAGAGTCAAAACGAACTACTTGTTTTGACTTACAATTTTGCCACTGCCCACTCTGTATCCACAACCCACAATCTCAAAACACTAACAACCAAATTATTACTGGTCTCCAAACCTCAAAATTGTGAGTTAAAACAAGAATTCTGCACACTGGCAACCGAGTTTCACCAACCTCTCCAATTCCACAATCGTGAAATAATGTATTTTTTCACATCAGCAGGGTGGGTTGGAATTGTTCAGAAATGTTGGCTTCGGGGCGAATTTTTGTTTTAACTCTAAACCGAGCTTCAGCTTTGACAGTTGAAGTCAACGAACAAAATTTCCTGTTGCGTCAAAATATAGTTGCAACCACAGAAGAATCGGTTTAGAGTCAATACTTCACAAACCTCCCTATGAACGATGCTTTAACGAATCTTTTACGAATCTTTAACAATGCCTTAACTAAGTTAAGGAAGCGTTAAAGAATCGCAAAAGAAATGTAAATGATAGGAGAAAGCAGCGGTAATTGTATGGCTGCACTATATTCATCAAGGAAAGAATATTTTTTGGAATTTTGTCACCTTTTATCTTATTTTGTCACTCCCATAAATTATGGAAGGACACAAAAAGGAGAAAGAAAATGAAAGTAAAATTTCAATACGGATTAGCGGGTTATACAGGCAAAGCAGATGGCTTGATATACTGCTACAACAGGAAATCGGGTAAGGTGTATGCCCGCCGAAAAGTGCAGCCGAAAATTACAGCTCACAATCATAAAACCGGTTCCATAACGGCAAATTTGCATTCATTGCAGCCGTCTACCGGTTTCAAAAATGATCTGCTATTGTATTCGTTACGCTATAATAGCTTACCGGAAAATGCTGAAAAAAATATGTATTCTTGGGTGAATATGTACCTAAAAATGATATATCAAATGGCAAAAATGTATCCGGAAATTGATTTGAGCACTATTACCAGGGAATATATCTATGAAAATAATTTGCCCTGTATCAGCGTTAAAAGAGCTGTAGAAGCGGGTATTCTACCCCCGGTAACGGACTGGGAACTGTTGGATAGCCCTTTGTAAAGAAAATTAGCAGGTGCATAGTTTAGCGGGTGAACAGGTTAATCTGTTAACTTGTTTACCTGTTCACCTGCTAGACAGTTAATTAATAAGCAGCTGTTGCCTGATTTATGAGCTGATTTACGCGGGAAATACGATTATTGATATCCGTAAGAGCTTGTTCATCTGTAGCTCGTGCTTTAGCATTATTGAGATATTCCAGGGCTTTGCGGAAATTATTGACTGCAGAATTTCGGGCGTTATCGCGTTGTGTTTTTAAGGTTTTAGCTTTTTTACCTACAGCTTTGGCAGCTTGTTTTTCCAGATCAATGAAATTGTTATAATCGCTAGTTCCCTTGCTTTGGCTGATAGTAGCAAGATAAATATAAGGTAGATATAGAGTTGGGTCTTTTTGTAATGCCTTATTAGCGTTTAATTCAGCTTCTTGGTATTTATTCTGGCTTAAATAAATTGCTGCCATATTCATATAAGCAATAGCGTTATCAGGTTGAATGGTAATTAAGGCATTCAAGATATCAACAGCTTTTTTATTGATGTCAGCAACTGTAGCCGGATCGGATGTTTGGGAAGCTTTTAAACGATATAGATTTACGGCACTTAAATAAGCCATAGTGTTTTGAGGATTATTTTTGATCGTATTTTCATATTTGGCAATAGCATCATCCAGGCGATTAGCTTTCTGATAGGCAGTTGCTAAACGCGTAGAAACAAGCTCATTTTCCGGGAACTTGTCAAATATGGCTTCCAGATAAGGAATTGCATCGTCAAAACGGTTGTTATCATACAAAAGAAAAGCCAAACGGGTTTTTGCTTCAATATAATCGGGGTTAAGTTGAAGAGCTTTTTGTAAGGCCTCTTCCGCTTTAGCAATATTATTTTGTTCCGAATACAAGTTAGCTATGGTTAACCACAATTCCTCGTTTTCATTTAAGGTAGCAAGTTTTTCCATAGCGTTTAAGCGTTTGTTGGTTTGATTGGTTTTTTCGTAAATATCAATAAGAATGACAAGGGTTTGAGTATGTTGGGGATTTTTTTCCAGATTCAATTCCAGATTTTGAATTGCCTGTTCCAATTTCCCTTGTTTGTAATAAACAGAGCCAAGATAATAGTAAGCATCTTTCAGGTTGGGATCAAGGCCTAAAGCGAAGATGAGATTTTTTTCCGCTTCCGCATAATTTCCATTGGCATAATTGTTTAGAGCGATATTATAAATTTTATTCACTTCGTTGGAAACAACATCATCCAGTTTGGCGATAAAAGTTGTTTCCAAAGTTTTCCAGCGTTCTTCTCGTGCATTGTTAACCTTAAAATCAAGTGAAGTAAGTTCTTCAGTTTTAACACTGAAAAAGCGCATTGACAAAGCAAATTCATCACTGCGAATACTATTTATGCTGCCCATAACGAGGATATCACAGCCGATCATTTCAGCTATTTCTTTCATTTCTTCAATTTCCAGGTCTTCAACATCTTTGTAACCTGACATTTTGAATTGTTTAGCCACCTCATCCATATTCAAAAGGGAATATTGAGGGAATTTTGAAAAAACATAATCAAAGTCACGAACAGTTAAAATCTTTTGGATATTGCGGCTTGAAGAATCCATAGTTTTCAGAGGTAAAATAGCTACTTTAGTCACAATTCCCGTATAAGGTTCGGTCTCTTCAATTTTAGGAGTTGTGCGATTTGCTGTGCAGCCAAAGAGAATAAGCACAGCTGTTAACGCTATCAGTGTCCATTTGTTCATTTTTCCTCCAGAGAGTAGAGTTCAAAATAATTTTATTTTAACCAATTTTTCCCATAAGTGTATCTGTCAAGCAAAACCGCTTATGACTTATAGCAAAACGGTTTATATATACTTGATAGACAGAAAATATGGTTTAATCCAGAAATTGAAGAATAGAACCGGTATGCATAGCAAGCAATTCTCCCTTCCCATTTCTAATTAATAAGGCACCATTGCTGTCAATTTCCATAATTTCTGCTGCTATATTAATTCCCCCCATTTCCAGTAAAGCAAAGCGTCCTTTTCCAAAAAGATGGGCATTGCAATAATCAATATAGCTTTTATTATCTTCCATATACAGGCAATTGTCTTCAACGGATTTTATGATTAAACGGCAGAGTTCATTATTGGAGACCTCAAAACCCAGAATACTTTTCAGAGAAACAGCTCCAAATTTACCCAGTTCTGAATCAATATCATTGTTTGTGTTTAAGCCGATTCCTACAATATAGGTTCTTTTGGCTGGCTGATAATTACAGAGAATGCCGCCCAATTTACGATTGGAAAAAATAATATCGTTTGTCCATTTAATTTGGAGTTTGCCTTTTAATGGCTCAAAAAGGGACTGTAAACATTGATGAATACAAAAACCCAGATAAAGGGCAAAAGAAGGAAGCGATATATTATTTTCATAATCAAAAGTGAACCATAAACCGCCAGGAGGTGATAACCAAATATGATTTGCTCTGCCAAAACCTGTCTTTTGAGTTCCAGCTCTTATACAAAGTGGTTCATCACTTAATTCTTTTAACAGCTTATATTCCCGCATTGTATTGTCCAATATGTCATAGTAAAAGTAGTTACGCATTCAATCCTCAATAAACATTGCATCGCCATAACTGAAAAAACGATAATTTTCCTGAACAGCTATTGCATAAGCTTTCCTGATTGTCTCATAGCCACCGAAAGCAGATATCATCATTAACAGTGTAGATTTAGGTAAATGGAAATTAGTTAGCAGAGCATCTGTAACCTGGAAATTAAAACCGGGATAAATAAAAAGGTCTGTCCATCTGGAGCCGCTTTGCATTTTTCCTTCCAGCCAAAAACTCTCTACACTGCGCACACTTGTAGTTCCAACGCAAATAATTCTTCTACCTTCTTTTTTAGCTAAATTTATGGCATCAGCTGTTGTTTTCGGTATAATAACCAGTTCAGAATGCATTTTGTGATCCGTTATACGTTTCATTTTAACCGGACGAAAAGTGCCAATACCAATATGTAAAATAACTTCACAGAAAAGCACACCTTTAGTCCTCAGGGTATTTAGAATTTCAACATCAAAATGAAAACCTGCAGTAGGTGCAGCTACAGAACCATTTTCCCGAGCATAAACAGTTTGGTATCTTTCGCTATCCAGAATTGTATCACTGCGTTCAATATAAGGTGGAAGAGGAATATGGCCAATACGCTTAATTTCTTCCTGGAAATCTGTCTTACAGGTAAATTGAATTTCTCTAATTCCTTCATTATTTCCCTGGCTGATATAACCGCTTAAATTATCGGAAAAATGCAGCCATTGAGGAGATTTCAATTTTTTTCCAGGTCTGGCTATACACTGCCAGGTGTTTTCCTTCAGTTGATGCAAGAGTAAAATTTCTATTTTATTACCGGTTACTTTTGTAGCAAAAAGACGGGCAGGAAAAACCTTACTGCTGTTGATAACAACTAAATCTCCTTCTTGCAACAATTCCAGAATATCTGTAAAGCGACGATGAAATATTTCTCCGGTTTTTTTCTTAACTTGCATCAAACGCGAAGCCGTTCTTTTTTCTGCAGGAAATTGAGCTATTAATTCTTTGGGCAGATAGTAATCATAAGTATCAGTTGCTAAAAGATCAGGCATCATAATTGAATTTTATAGGGAACCTGCTCTGCACTTTTAAGGGTAGCTACAAAACTACCAATAGTTATTTTACTTTCCAAGCGCACGGGAATTTTGTATTCATCATTGGTTACCCAAATTAAAATTCTGCCGCTTTGTTTGAAAATTGCCTCTCCTTTCAGTTTGGGTTCAATAACCAGGCATTCTATATTGCCGAAAATTGTCTTTTGCTGTTCTTTGCGGTGGACTAAAATTTCGGTTGGCATATTTCTGCCGTCAGCTGTTATATTTACTATTATCGGTTTTCCCACTTGCAGATTTTTAGTGCGTGCCAGATAAAAAGCACTTAAAATGTCTTGAGTTCCTGCGGGAATTTCCATTTCGCTGTTTTCAAATACCCGGTTTTTGAAGTTCCATTTTTTATAGGTTGAACTTAACGAGGAATGATCATAAATATGAACACGATGTTGACGGTAATGCCCTTCCTGTAAATTTTTGCTGAATTTATAGGGCTGAAGATTATTTTTATCCCACCAGCTTTCAACTGTATCGCGTACTTTATATATTTTATCAAAAAAGGAATAGGTTTTGGCTTTAGTAGAAAGATGCCAAACCGGAGAACCCTGATAAACAGAACTTTCAGTTTGCAAAGATGCCTCTCCGGCACTTATTATTCCATATTTAACCGTGAAAGTTAACGTTTCTCCTTCGTAAAAAGGGACTTCAGCTGCAGTCAAATTCGCAATCAAAATCAGAAAGAAGAAGATGATGCTGAACTTTACCTTCATTATACACCTCCGTCTATAATGATTTCTTTTCCATTGAGATTAGTTATGTTCTCATCTATCAGCAGGTCTATAACTTTCTTGATTTCTTCTTTAGTAACTAATTTTCCGGTAGGTACTTGAGCTAAATATTCTGCAAAATAGTGCTTCCGGAAGTTTAAATATTCTCCGTTGTAATCCTCTTCCAGATTTGTTTCTACCGGAGCAGGGGAAACAGCATTGATGAGAATATTGTATTTTGCCATTTCTAAGGCTACGCTTTTTACTAAATTCACTATTCCTGCTTTAGAAGCGGAATAGGCACTTCCATTTTTAAGTCCTTTTTGGGTAACATCGCTTCCTATAATTATTACTCTTCCAAACCCGTTTTCCTGCATTGAAGGTAAGGTCCAGCGCAGGACATTATAGGCACTCATCATATTTGTTTTTAGCACATTAGCAAACTGCTTCGGCTCTGTTTGATAAAGAGGTAAAGCATCCGAACTGCGAATTGCAGCACAATGAATTACAGTATCGGAAATTTGTTGCAGGGACTGTTCCGCCTTTAGAACTGCCTCTTTTACGCCTTCGGAATTACATAAATCCACAGGATAGGAAAATATACCTTCTTTATCAAATAATTCATAAATGCGTTCTGCGCGTTTATGATAAAATAATACCAGTTTGTATCCTTCCCTGTAATATTCTTTAGCTAGGTAACTGCCAATCTGGGAATTGGCTCCGCTTATTAAAATCTGCCTCATAGTTCTTTGAGAATATTAATCAGATTATGCGCCAGCAGAAATTTATCTCCTTTCATCACTACGGAATTGATATTGGGGTCTTCTTTCAAGGGTGGATAGCCCTTAATTTTTCCCTGCACAATAAGTTCGTCATCATCCCTACCGGCAAAACGAATATCATTGGCACATATAAGATCAAGATTTTTATGATAGTATTTATCTATGGCACTTTGAATTAAGTTATCAGATTGAGCTGCAAAACCGATTAACCGCTGATTTGCCTTTTTCACTTTTCCCAGCTCTGCTAAAATATCTATTGTAGGAACAAACTCAAGATTTAGTTCTTCCTGTTTGGGAAGCTTTTGGAGTATTGTTTCTTTGGGTTTATAATCTGCTACAGCAGCACAACAAATCAGCCAATCCATTTCGGCATAACGAGTTATAACTGCATCATACATTTTAGAAGCACTTTCACAAAAGACAGCTTCTTTCAAATAATGAGGTAGCTCAAGCTGAATATTTCCATAAATCAAAGTAACTTCAGCTCCCCTTAAAGCTAAAGCACGAGCTATGGCAAGACCCATTTTGCCGGAAGAACGATTACTAATATAACGCATTGGGTCAATTGCTTCTATTGTAGCACCTGCAGTAAGCAAAACCTTGATTCCTGACAAGTCAGTTTTGTAATGCAAATAGGTCTTTATGGCAAAAACAACTTCCGTGTTGGGAGGATATTTTCCTTCTCCTTCAGTTCCACAAGCAAGCATACCCGCTGCTGGCTTTAAAATATAATTTCCCCGCTCTTTTAATTTCCTGATATTTTCCTGAACGATACAGGACTGATATATATTTACATTCATCGCAGGAACAAAAAGCACCGGGACAATAGAGGCAACTAAAATTGTGGAAAGTAAATCATCCGCAATTCCAGTTGCTGCCTTGCCAATTATATTTGCTGTTGCCGGAGCTACAACAATTAAATCAGCCCAAGTGGAAAGCGTAATATGAGGAATAGGGTCAATATCTGAAAACAGAGAAGTATGCACACTATTATGCGTTATAGCACTGAAGTTTATAGGTGTTACAAATTTCATAGCATTTTCAGTTAACACACATTTAACTTCAAAACCCTGTTTGCTTAGCTGACTGGCTAAATCTATTGCTTTGTATGCAGATATACCTCCGCTAACACAGAGTAATATTTTCTTACCTGACATTGTTTCCTCTTTATCCTTATTTGACTTATACTTTAATTTTAGTTCCTGATTTGCTGTCAATAAAAAAGGTCAAGAGGTCAAGGGGTCGGGGGGTCGAGAGGTCGAGAGGTCAAGGGGGCGAGAGGGATTTTGTGTAGACGGAGCTCGCTGCAGCTCCACATTATTTTTTTGCAGAAGATAAAAATTTTGCAGAGGAACAGCGTCCTCCGGCTACACAACAAAAAAGGATTTGACAGATATAGGGCTTTGTTTACAAAAGAGTTAAGATAAAAAAAGAGCAACACAATGAAAGACAACAAAACACATATAATTTTTAACAGATATTACTTCCTGTTAAAGTGAAATATTATGCCATACAAGAGAATTAAATACCTGCTTTTCTTTTTGCTGTTTGCCTGTTGGGCTATGATAAACGCTCTGGAAGTTCCTTTATTCTTGCGTTGGAAATCCATCAATACCGGTGCATATTGTCCCCACCAAACAGGAAAGGAAATACACTGGAACGAATTTTATCAGATAGGAATTGGTATTGATTCCCTGGCATATAAAGACCTTTTTGCTACAATGGAACTGCGCAGCAGAGCCAATTTTATAGAGAATTATGTAGAACTATACCGCTTTGACCTTTCCTGGGCTAAATCAAACTGCCAAATTGCAGCTGGCTCTATTCCCTGGGGTTATGGATTACCAAATAAATTATATTCTTTTTCTCCTGTTTCTGCTGATCAGGATCAATACCGTTATCAGGCAACGCGTTTGAATAGAGTTCGTTTGGGATTTGGTTTTGCTGAAAACCTGATGGCAATTGATATTGGAGGAGATAATCATAATCAAGTAATAGGAATATTTACTTGGCAAAGGCAGTTTCCTTTTGGTTATTTAAAAGCCGCAGAAGAAATTAGATCTCAAGACAACCATTGGCAGACGCCTGTTTCTATAAGTTCCCTGAACACCCAAATTCAAAAAAGAGACCTTGTTTTAGAAGGGCAGCTGGCTTTCAGTTATCTTCCCAATTATAATGTAACTGAAAATCATACAACTACTTATGCTCTTGTAGCAGGAAAATATCAGATAGATGATTTAACCGCATTATTTGGCAGCGCTGAATATCTGGAATTGGAACCAACTTTAATGAGTTATCAGCAATATAGAATAGCTTTAAGCCGCAAAATAAGTTTTTTTTCCCTTAATCCTTTTTACTATCTTGATTATTATGATAAAAGCACCTTTCAGAGAATTGGTTTATCCTGGGACTGGCATTTTTGCCAAACACAACGCATCGGATTAATATATTATATGGAAGGAAGTAAATTGCATAAAGCCAAACATAATTTGGGAATTCAGGCAAATCTGGAATTGGGATTATGAAAACGCCGTTTTTTATTGTGTTTTTGCTTTCTATTTTACTTAGTTCCTGTAATTTCTTTACTCCTGCGGAAAAGAATACTCCTATTATTTGTCTTACTTTTGATGATCAAAAAGATGGAGTTTATACTTATGCTTTTCCTTTGATGCAGGAATATGGATATAGAGGAACCTGTTATGTGAATTCCCGATATCTTTATGGACCAAAAATTATGAGTTTAGCTCAAATTCGGGAATTGCATAATGAATATAACTGGGAAATTGGAGGTCACTCTCTTCGTCACGAGAATTTGGCTGAATTAACTTACGAAGAAGCTGAATTTACTATCAGTCAGGATTACTGGAATCTTTATAATTGGGGTTTTAATCCGCGTTCTTTTGCTATGCCGAGTGGAAAATGTCCCCTAGAATATTATCCTATTTTAACCCGATATTATACTTACTTACGGGGCTGTAATGATTATGCAATGCATATTCCTCTTAATGTTCAAGGTTTGGGTTATCTGGCTTTTCAAAGTTCCTGGACAGCTGATATTTATAAAGAACGCATCCGCAGAGGTATAGCTAATGGAGAAGACCTAATTATTCTGGGTTTTCATGCTATAGAAGAACCGGATAATATCTATGGAACAAATTGTCCGGTATCGGAATTTGAAGAAATACTAAACTTTATAAATTATCTGGGACTGGAAGTTTTACCTCTTTCAGAGGCAGTGGATAAACTGAATAAATAGTGTAGACAGAGCTCGCTGAAGCTCAGTAGAAGAAAAAAACAGAGAAACAGTTTCTTCCCGCTACACATTCTTCCTCATTACTTAAGTCCTTTGGACTTCTTGATTGACATAAAACCGCTTTGCAGAAATTATGTTTTGCAAAAAAATGCGTCCCTGTAGCTCAGATGGATAGAGTGGCACCCTCCGAAGGTGAAGGTCAGGCGTTCGAATCGCCTCAGGGACGCCATAAAGGTTAACAGGTTAACAGGTTAACGGGTGAACAGGTGAACAGGTGAACGAGTGAACACCCTGAATAAATTGAAGCCAGTAATGTAACTAATTATATAAGTTTGTGTTAAAGTAATAATGATAATTTGCAAAAGTTGCGAAAAAATCTGTGTAATCTACGGGAAAAATAGATTATGAATGAAGTCCTTTTAACACTTGAAGATGTATCCTGTCTATATGGCGAGAGAACAATTTTACAGGATGTTTCCCTGGGCATCCATAATTCCGAAAAAATTGGCATTATAGGCATAAACGGAAGTGGCAAAACAACTTTACTGCGTATTATCAGCGGTTTATTCCAGCCCAACACGGGAACCGTTACAATGCGTAAGGATTTAAAAGTTTGCCTTTTAGAGCAAGACCCGCTGTATATCTCTGATATCTCAGTTTTGCAACATACTCTGCCAGTGGAAGGAGAAATAAAGGATGAATATCACTATAAATCTATTCTCAGCCGTTTAGGAATAAGCAATTACAACGAAAAAATGGGAGAGCTTTCCGGAGGGCAACGCAGAAAAGCTGATTTAGCAAGAGTTTTAGCAGCCGACCCGGATTTATTGCTTTTAGACGAGCCCACCAATCATCTGGATTTGGAGACCATTGAATGGCTGCAGAACTATTTAATTAATACTTCCATAGCAGTTATTTTTGTCACGCATGACCGCTATTTTCTGGATGCCGTTGCCACCAAAATCATTGAAATTGAAAGAACAAGATTATATACTTATGAAGGCAATTACAGTACCTATATTAAAGGAAAACTGTTGCGGGCAACGGATAGTCAGCGTAAAGAAATCAGGCGTCAGGCACAATTAAAAAAAGAACTTGATTGGCTGAATCGGGGAGCCAAGGCAAGAACCAGTAAACCCAAAGACCATATTGACCGGGTAAAAGAACTGCTTAGCAAGAGTTATCTCATATCTCATCAGGATTTGGATATCTCTTTCCAAATTGATCGTTTAGGGAAAACGATTCTGGAATTGCATAATCTTAGTAAGTCCTACTCGGGAAAAGTCCTTTTTAAGAGTATTGAGCATAATTTTCAGAATATGGAAAGGATCGGAATTATCGGTCCTAACGGCTGTGGTAAAACAACTTTGCTGAAAATTATTGTCGGAGAAGAAAAGCCCGATTGCGGAACTGTAAAAACAGGTGTAAATACCCATTTTGCTTATTATAAACAAGATGAGGATAATTTTGATCCCAATCTTACCGTCTATGATTATATTGCCCAATTTGCGGAAGTTATAAAAACCGCTGAGGGAAACAAAGTTACTGCCACAGAAATGCTTAAGCGCTTTCTTTTTGACGGCAAAATGCAACAAATGAAATTGGGTGCTCTTTCCGGAGGCGAAAGAAAACGGCTCTATTTATTGAAGGCGTTAATGTTTGGAGCTAATTTTATTATTATGGATGAACCCACAAATGATTTGGATATTCGCACTCTGGAAATACTGGAGGATTACATGGATGCCTTTAAAGGTTGTTTGTTAATTGTTTCTCACGATCGCTTCTTTTTGGACAGAACAGTGGACTATCTCTTTATTTTCCAAAATGGTAAACTGCGTAAATTTGCCGGTAACTATTCCGACTATTTATTGGTGAAACGGTTTGAACAGGAAGAAACAACAGAAAAGAAGGAACCGCTAATTACGCGTCCCAAACGCATTGCCAGGGGATTAAGCTATAATGAACAACGGGAATTTGGCTTGCTGGAAAAGGAAATTGAAAAAATAGAAAGTGAGCTTTTGAAACTGGAAAAACGACTTAATGATTTTGCCAACCCTTTATCTCCCGTTGATTATTACCAAATTAGCGCTTCTCTGCAGGAACTGGAAAATAAACATCAGAACTTGATTGCGCGTTGGTTGGAACTAAGCGAGAAGCAAAATGCCGGGAATTGACGGTTTTTTTGCCCCAGAAGCGTAATTTTATACCGTATAATGTATTATATTTGCTTCCTTAATTGCATTGCTTACTCATTACCTACCCATTACGGATGCCATTAGCAATGAGTCCGTATTGCTATAGTAATGCTTGCAGGAAAAAGTGTCGGCAATACGAATTTTACGAATAAAATTGATTAACAGGGATATTTTCTGCTAATTTATTAAACAAAAAATCCCGTTGCTCGGATTATCTGCATTCTATTGTTGTAATGAGTGATATAAACTGCAAAAGTTATCCCCCGGGTAAAAGATATAATAGCGTAAATAACTCCTAACTTGCAGGAAGAACGATGTCCTCGTCATTCACAAATCCCGGAAGAACGATGTCCTCGTCATTCACAAATCCCGGAAGAACGATGTCCTCATCGTTCACAAATCCCGGAAGAACGACGTCCCCGTCGTTCAAAAATCCCGGAAGAACGATGTCCTCGTCGTTCAAAAACTCCGGAAGAACGACGTCCCCGTCGTTCACAAACAATCAGGTATTTTCGTTTTCCTAAAATTATCGGTTCCGATATATAGTTTATGAGGTGGTTGACGAGGACGTCAACCATCCGGAAGAACGATGTCCCCGTCGTTCATAAAAGGTAGTTGACGAGGACGTCAACAGTCCTGTGTTCACAACTTATTTTTCTATCCCAATTATCTTTCTCAGCTGTTTTATTTTTTCGGAAGCAAGCGATCGTGCTTTCTGGCTTCCCTCTTTTAAAGTGTTCCAGATTTCCTCTTGATGATTCATCCAGTAATAATAGCGTTCCCGGATTGGTGTTAATTCCGTATTTATGACTTCAAAAAGTTCCTGTTTTGCCTGTCCCCAACCCAATCCTCCTTTTAAATAGCGAGTACGCATATTTTCAATCTGTTCCTGTGAAGCAAAGTTTTTATAGAGCGCAAAAATATTGGATGTATCAGGGTCTTTGGGTTCTTCCACAGTTTGGCTGTTGGTTACAATGCTCATAATCAATTTTTTCAATTCTTTTTCAGTGCAGAACATAGGAATAGTGTTATTGTAACTTTTGCTCATTTTGCGTCCATCCAGTCCGACAACAGTTTTTGTTTCTTCCTGAGCTATGGGTTGCGGAATTTTTAATGCCTGTGTTTTATACACATAGTTAAAACTTTGAGCAATATCCTGTGCCATTTCTATATGCTGAAATTGATCGGTTCCAACGGGAACAAAATCCGTATCAAAAAGTAAAATATCGGCTGCCATTAAAACCGGATAAGTAAAAAGACCCATATTAACTCCATCGTCAGGGTCTTTACCATTTTCCAGATTACTTTGCACAATGGCTTTATAAGCATGGGCACGGTTCATTAATCCCTTAGGTGTAAATGCCATAAGAATAGTGGACAGTTCAAATGTCTCCGGCACATCACTTTGACGATAAAAAAGTGTCTTATTCGGGTCTAAACCACAAGCCAGCCAGGCAGAGGCAATTTCCACAGTCATATTTTTTAGTTCTACAGGGTCTTTACAGGCATTTAAAGCATGGTAATCGGCAATAAAATAACGCGCTTCACAGGTCTCGGAAAGTTTTAAAGCCGGTTTAATAGCTCCCAAATAATTTCCGATGTGGGGAATTCCAGTTGGTTTAATTCCCGTTAAAGCTATTTTTTTCATTTACTTATTCCTTATTGCAATTTATATTAGAGTGAAAAATACTCATTACTTCGTCTCCGATAACATCTACGATTTCCACATTAACAATGGGACTTCTATCTTCAGGAAGGTTATCTATATATACACAGCCATCAATTTCAGGTGCTTGAAACCATAAGCGACCTATAAATTGCTCGCTATAGGGATGATATCTTTCTATCAAAGCGGGTTGAATAGTTCCTACATATTTTTCCAGATGTCTTTGCCTTTTTTTATTCAACTTTTTTTCCCAATCAAACATTAAACTTTTGCCTTTTTTCCAGTTAAATTCATCGTAGATGTTATCCTTAGGGTCTTTTGATTCGGGAGAATAAGCAAACACACCTCCCTGCAAGATAGGGACTTCAGAAAGAAATTTGTCCAGTAGGTTTAAATCTTCCTTTGTTTCATTCGGATAATCAACCATCAAAGTAGTTCGGAAAACGGCATCAGGAACTTCTTTTTGAATATATTGAAAAAGTTCTTTCAATTGATTATAGCTCTTTTTCCGGTGCATTGCTTTAATAATTTCAGGGCTCACCTGTTGAATAGGTATATCAAAATAGGGCAGTAACTTAGGATACTTTTTCCAGAGTTCTGTCCATTCCCTCTCAAAGTTATCAGGATGCATATAGAGAAGACGAATCCAGTCATAGTTTGTCTGATTATGCAATGCTTCAATTAGCTTAGGAAGTGCTTTTTCTCCATATAAATCTGTTCCATAAGTACATATATCCTGAGCTATCAATATAAGCTCTCTACCATATTTCTGCATTGATTTTGCTTCTTCAACTAGGGCTTCAATCGGTTCTGAAACCTGTTTTCCTCTAATATAAGGAATCATACAATAGGAGCATTTATTATTGCAACCGTCTGCAATCCGTAAATACACATACTTTCCGTCTTCCAGATGAGTTCTTTCTTTGTAGGATAACCTTTTAGGGGCTATATAAGGCGGCAGAATATTAGCCAGCAGATAGTTTTCAAAAGCGGAAAAATCCTTTAGCGGAATCCAGGCATCCACTTCCGGAAATCCTTCTTCATAATCCTGATAACCACGATTCATAATACAGCCAGTAACTATTATTTTGGCTTCTCTATCTTTAATGTGATTTATTATGTCACAGAGTATATAATTCAGTTCATCTAACGCTTCGCAGATAAAGGCACAACTATTAATTATAAACAAATCTGCTTCATAATAGAGTTTTGCCTCAGAAAAACCATATCTATTTAAAATTGCTACAAAGCGCTCGCTGTCCACTAAATTTTTAGCACAGCCCAAACTCTCAAAGCTATATGTAATCATTTCAGTAAGTGAATAAAAAGTCCGCTACGCAATTTAGGTTCAAACCAGGTTGATTTCGGAGGCATAATTTCTCCGGCATCAGCAATACCTAAAAGTTCATCCATACTTGTAGGATACATAGCAAAAGCAACAGCTTCTTTTCCACTGTCAACTCTTTTAACAAGTTCGCCAAGACCTCTGATTCCACCGATAAAATCAATTCTTTGATCGGTGCGGGGGTCTTTAATTCCTAAAATAGGATTTAGCAGATTGTTTTGCAGAATGGAAACATCCAGGTCTTCCACAATGTTTTTCTCATTCCAGGTTCCCGGTTTGGGTTCTAAACGATACCATTTTCCATCAAGGTACATACTGATATTATGTTTCTTTTGGGGAGCAAAGTTAGCTCCTTCAGGAATGGTGGTAACATTCCATTTTTCAGCTATTTTGGTTAAGAATTCATCTGTGGTTAAGCCGTTCAGGTCCTTAACCACCCTGTTATAATCATAAATTTTCAGTTGATTATCCGGAAAGATAACTGCCATAAAATAGTTGAATTCTTCGTCACCTTTATAATCAGGAAACTGCTCACGCCTTTTCAATCCAACTTTTGCTGCGCTGGCAGTTCTATGATGTCCATCTGCTACATACAAATTGGGTAAAGCGGCAAAGGCATTTTGAATGGTCTTTATATCCTGAAGGTCGTCCATCACCCAAAGAGTATGTTGAATACCGTCATCACTAATAAAATCATATTCCGGCCGCTTATTAGCTATAACTTTAGCTACTGTATCATCAATAATATCCTGATGACGATAAGTAAAAAATACAGGTGAAGGATGTGCATCACAGGCATCAATATGACGAATGCGGTCTGCTTCTTTTTCAGCACGGGTTAATTCGTGTTTTTTAATTGTGCCGTCCATATATTCATCCACAGAAGTTAAACCCACTAAACCAATTTGAGCACGACCATCCATAACTTGTTTATAGATGTAATATGCAGGTTTTGTATCCTGTTTCATATAGCCAGCGGAAACATATTTATAGAGGTTTTCCCTGGCTTTAGCGTAAACTGCGGGATCGTATAAATCGGTTCCCAAAGGGAGGTCAACTTCCGGCTTTTCTACATGGAGAAAGCTTAAAGGATTTTTTTGTACTTCTCTGCGTGCTTCATCTGAATCAATAACATCATAAGGCATTGAAGCAATTGCTTTTGCTTTTTCTGGTATCGGTCTTAGGGCTTTGAAGGGTTTGAAGGTTGGCATTGTATACTCCTTAGTATATAGTTTTTATAGTTGTGAAATAGTGAGATAGCGAGATGGCGAGATGGCGAGATGGCGAGATGGTCATTTCGTTACTTTATTATTTCTGGTTTGAAGTTGATACTGAAGAGACCAAATCTGTTTACTAAGTATTTCTGTTTCAGTAAGAATTGGCTTTATATCTGTTAAGCATACCATATCACAACGCTCAGATAATAATAAGTGGGTTTCCAGTTCTCTCAAACTACCTGAGGCAATTCTTAAATAATGGATAAATTCTTTACTCATTTTTCTTCCCCAACCTTCTGCAATATTTGCAGGAATTGAATCAGCAGACCTTTTAATCTGGCTTACCATATTATACCTTTCTTCATAAGGAAATTTTTTTGTCAACCTATAAGCCATTTCTGCTATATTCATACCTCTTTTCCAGATATCTAGGTCCTGATAACTTCTAATCTTTACATTATTCATTATTTTATCTCCATTGATGTTATTCCATCTCGCTATCTCGCTATCTCGCTATCTCGCTACTCACTATCTCGCTTATATAAAATAATTACGAAGAACCTTAACAAGGTATTTGTGGTCTTCGGTTCCACCTGTTTCCCGGATGGAATGCATTGCCCAAATTGGATTTCCGATATCAACTGTCTGCAATCCTAATCTTGAAGCTAAAATAGGTCCGATAGTAACTCCACTGGTGGCATCGCTACGCACTAAAAATTTCTGATAGGGGACATTCGCCTTTTCGCAAAGCTGAATAAAGCGGTAAGAACTTTCTGCATCGGATGCATATCTGTGATAAGCATCAAACTTAATAACGGGTCCTTTATTTATCAGAGGAGCATAATCCGGTTCATATTTTTCAGCAAAAGAAGGATGCCAGGCATTGGCTACATCGGCACTAATAAAAAAGCTGTTGCGCAAAGCCAGGTAAAAATCTTCTCTGGAATTGTTTTGACTGAGGCAAATTCGCTCTAAAATTTCCTCCAGCAATAAAGAATTTGCTCCTTGAGAGGTCTGCGAACCTATTTCTTCATTATCAAAAAAGATAGCTACAGCGGTTTTTTGAGGTTTTTCACATTTAAGAATAGCAGAAAGAATAGCGTGAGTCATAGCCAGGTTATCAAGTCCCTGCGCAGCAATCATTTCCTGTTTCAATCCCAATAATTTCGGAATTGTAAAATCATACAAATACAAATCACTTTCAGCAATCTGTTCTTCCTTAACTTTAAGTTCCTTCGCAATTGAAGAATAAAGCGGATTTATACCGTTAGAACTAACACTGAGGATAGCATTTAACTGGGTTTGGGGGTTATAGGCAAAGCCCTTATTAACTTCCCGGTTTAAGTGTAAAGCTACATTGGGAATAATGGCTACCGGCTTTTGGAAGTCTACATATTCTATTTTATAGCCCTTAGCGGTTTTGACAATCACTTTTCCAGCAATGCCAAGTTCACGGTCTAACCAAGTGCTGATAATAGGTGAGCCATAAACTTCCACCCCAATTTTAGTAATCCCTTTGTCAGTTTTTATGCTCTGAGGTTTAAGTTTGAAGCAGGGATAATCAATATGACTTCCGGCAAGGTTAAAACCAGCTTGAGAAATTTGTTCGCTACCTATTACAAAAGCAACAATAGTAGTTCCCTGACGACAGATATAGTATTTTCCACCTTTATTGATCTTGAAAGGTTTATTTTCAGGAAGGCAGATAAAACCTGCTTGTTCCAAACGCTTTTGAATTGCCAAACTGGCAAAAAAACTGCTTTTGCTGACAGAGAGAAAAGCGAGTAAATCCTTAATTAAATTATCCATTATCTAAACTCCAATCTTTATCTATGTTAAATGTCAGATTTTTAATCTCCACTTTCGTGTCAAGCAAGGGAATTTAAGAAAAATACCAATTTTGTCACCTCCTTCTCAATTTTGTCACCACCTATATAAGTGAAGGCAAGATTTCCGGAAACGCCTAACAACAAAAAAAACAAAGGAGAAACAAAATGAAAGTAAACCTCAAGTATGGAATCAAAACCTACTCTGGTACTATGGATGAAATGACTTATGGCAGCTATCGGAAAAATACCATCTGCATAGGTCGCAAATATGTTAAACCCCGTCTTACAGACCAAAATACTCTAATTGGTAGCAAGATGAAGAACCTGGCAATTATTTATGAAGATGTTTCTGATAGCTACAAGCTAGAGCTGAAACAATATGCCCTTCTCAATGCTGTAAATGTTCCTAAAGAGAAATTGCTTCCTAATGCTTACGCACTGTGGGTTAAAATGATGTTCAAGTTTGCCAAAGCCGATCCAGAACATATAGACCTGACTACACTAACCTATTCCGATCTGCAAACAATGGGTGATGACATCCTTTCTATCGCGTCTGCCGTCGTTAATGGTTATATGGCTAATGTTCCCGGTGCCGAAACACTAACCGCTAATATGTAATAGGAGTTAATAATGAACGATAATAATATCCTCATAAAAGAACTCGCTAACCGTATCAATCAACTGGTAAACATCCCTCTGATCAACGAGCAGAATGAACAGGCATTCTTTGAATTGGTAATCTCTATTCTGCTTGGTATCTTCCTAGATGAAGTTGATAAGCAAATACTCAAGTAGCTATTTGTCACTCGTAAAATACAAACCCCGGTTGGCTGCCGGGGTTTTTGTTTACTTTAAGTTTTATTTCCCGCAGATTACGCAGATTTTGTTTCACGCAGATTACTCAGATAACGCAGATAACGCAGATAACTCAGATTTCGCAGATTTTAACAATGAGAAGGGAAAATAAGTTTTAGCGGGTTGGGATACACTCAGCCCTTGGCCCTCTGTCCCTCAGCTCTTTGTCCCTCAGCCCTGATACTTTGATAGCGACGGTGGCGTAAGCCCCTCGTTAAAAGCTGTTTCCTGCAAGAATATCGAGAAAGAGCTTATCGGATTATTTAGAAAAATAAGCAGAAAATAACTGGTTCAGCTACAATAATTTATTGAACAGTAATGCAATAGACAACGCCCAAGAATAACTGACTAAGGTCCCCACCAGGATATAATTACTATAATTTTCTGTATTTCTATCTTGTATTTCTGGTAAGCGCATTAGTGATTTTGCAGCTATCAGAAAACCGATTAACTCATAATGCTCGATCAGGACAGCAATAGTAATTAACAACCGTTCGCTCATACCAATTAATCGGGAAGCTTGATATTGATGGTTATCTTTTTCATACACTTCTTTCAGGATAACTTTTAATATGCTATCGGTGAAGAAGATGCCTCCGAAAACAGTGACAGTAAACAGGATCAGATACTGTAACAGCAAATCAACAAATAATCTGTTTACGCAGGAAAGAATATAAATTCTATCAGGTACAGAAATAAACCAAACAGCTAAAATAATGGTAATAATGTGAATTATCTGGTCAACAAGAAACAACAGCCATTCCTTATTATCCAAAAGTGGATGCAGTAAATTCTTTCCGTAGTCCACAACTCCATGCAGAAAAGCCAAAATCAGGAGAGTTAAAATGACCTTAGCTGATAGTAGATTTGCCGTAAAAATAAGCATTACAGCTAAATATATCAGGCAATGTAAAACTAAACCCCAAATATATTTCTTACTTTTAATCAGCCAGCCGTTCTGGAGTAAAAAATCGCTCACAAATAAAGCTAATAATAAGCGCCAGAGGAGCATTATTTACCTTCTTTATCAGTAATTTGATATTGCAGGAAATCCACCCGTCCTGTTTTTTAATGAACCCCCCGTCTTTGGTTGATTTCACGATAGTCAACCATATATGGTTGACATATAGGAAGTCAATCATATTCGGTTGACCATTGGTAAATTTCAACATTGAACATCTTGATTTTCTAAAGGTATTGTGGTGCAAAATAGTTCCATAGCTTGAGTAAATAAATTCCAGTTTGCTCTTTTTAACAAGCGATCAATATTTTGCTTGCTAACTCCTAAATTTTGGGCTGCTTGCTGATATGTTAAACCTGTAAGAATTTGTGCTATAGCTTTTTTTTGATCATAGCTATGAGACCTTTCCAAATCATCACAAAAAGCGAGAACCGTATTGTAGCATTTATCCAGGAAGGGATGGTTGAAATACACAATACTCAAGCGTTTTTTATTAACTGTCTCATCAAAACTATTCATTGCATAACGGGAATTATGATAAGCACTGCCATCCATTTGATAGCTGTTGCTCTTACCTTCAATAGTTCTTGTTCCAAATCCGATACCTGCCCTGAATAGAGGAATCGGTTCAATTCCACATAACGAAAGACGATTTCTGAAGGTAAAAAGAAAGTGATAAAAATAGGGAGGGGATTCAATACTGAATTGAAATTCATCACCCTGGGTAACAGAAAAAGACATATAATCCGCCTGCGCTTGAGGGATTATTTTACACGCATATTGAAATGATTCGCTAATTTGGGTTTCCAATTGCTGTCTTTGGTTTATACCATATACCCTGGAGCGGATTATGTCACATGTTAGAACCGCTATCATAAATCTATCCTTAAGGCATTTATCTTTTTATAACTTTTTATTTCTATCAGTATAGGATGTCAAGAAAAAAGCTAAGGATGATGGGGATGGTAAACATTTCTATTATGATTTCTGTTAGTTAGGATTTGTTACTATTTGAATAAGTTATAGCCAATCCAATTATGTTTCACGCAGATTACGCAGATTTTTAATAATGGAAAAAGGATAATATGGCGAGGTGGTGAGATAGCGAGATGGTAAGCGCATTAGTGATTTTGTAGATTTTTATAAATGGTATAAAGTGCCGATATGATTAATAAGTGCTGCTTAATTTATTTAAGGTGTTATAATTACATAGGTGACAAGGACTCCCGACTTTAAACAGGGACACCTTCTTCCCGAAGATTTTCCTTGAACAAATTATAGTGATTGAAATAATGGTATTTAATGAAAAATCAGGATGGAAAAAGATGAGTAGGGAATGTCAGCAGAGGAACAAGATCATCTTTTAATATATAAAAAAGGAGCTTAAGATGAAAGTTATGGAAGGAAAGCTTATTTCCAGGGGTTATAAATTTGCTCTGGTAGTGAGCCGTTTTAATGAATTTATCAGTTCCCGATTACTGGAAGGAGCTTTGGATTGCCTCAAGCGCCACGAAGTAAACGATGAAGATATCAGCATAATATGGGTTCCGGGTGCTTTTGAAATACCTCTGGTAGCAAAAGAATCCGCATTAAAAAAAGATATTGATGCCGTTATCTGTTTGGGAGCTATAATTCGGGGTGCAACTCCCCACTTTGAATATATCAGTGCAGAAGTTACCAAAGGTATTGCGGCAGTGGGCTTGGAAACCCGCAAACCTATTATTTACGGTGTTTTAACAACTGATAGTATTGACCAGGCAATAGAACGCTCTGGCGCAAAAGCCGGTAACAAAGGTTTCACAGCAGCAAGTTCTGCTTTGGAAATGCTGAATCTTTTGGCTGAAATGAAAAATGGGGCAAAGGCGTAAAGCACGCGAAATAGCTGTTCAGTGCCTATATTCTCTTGAATTTTCAGATGTGGAAAAGAACTATCGGGAATATGGTCTTTTGAATGAATATCCTGATATTTTGCTTTCTTTGGCAAAATCAGAACACATTCAACCCAATTCTCCTGTTTATGCTTTTGCTGATGAACTGGTAAAAAACACGATCATCAATATTGAACAGGTGGAATCAGAAATTGATAAGTTAAGCGATAATTGGGAGCTGGAAGATATTGCTCTGTTGGATCGCAACATTTTGTGCCTTGCTGTTTACGAACTTTTGTTTACGGATACTCCAGCACCCGTAGTAATCAATGAAGCGATTGAGATTGCCAAAAAATTCAGCAGTGAGGCATCCGGTAAATTCATCAACGGCATTCTGGATGCTTTAAATAAAGAAATATTGAATAAAGGAAAACTACCCAATTAGACAATGGAAAAAATTAAATGTTCTGTCGGAATATTTGCCCATAACGAAGCAGGCAATATTATTTCTTTACTGGAAGCAATTGAAAACCAGGAATTGCGGGAGACCGAAATCAGCGAAGTGATTGTTGTTTCCAGTGCCAGCACCGATGGAACAGACCAACTGGTAAGTTCTTTTGCAGAAACCCATAAAAATGTAAAGCTTCTCACTCAGGCAAAAAGGGAAGGTAAGTCCTCCGCTATTAATCTTTTTTTAGCTAATGCTCAGGAAGATATAGCTGTAATTATCAGTGCTGATGTTATTCCTGCCAAACAGACCATTGAGAAATTGGTCTCTGCTTTTAGAAATCCTGAAATAGGTGCTACGGGAGGTAGACCTGTTCCCGTAAATGAGGAAAACAGTTATTTGGGCTATATAGTTCATCTTTTATGGCGTTTACATCATCGGATGGCATTGATTTATCCCAAATTGGGAGAAATGATTGCCTTTCGTAAAGTGATGAATAGTATTCCTAAAGACAGTGCAGTTGACGAAGCCAGCATTGAGGCAATAATAAGTGAGAAGGGCTTAAAACTTAAATACATACCTTCTGCCATTATAAATAATAAAGGAGCTGAAAATCTGGCGGACCATATAAAACAACGGCGTCGTATTCAGAACGGTCATTTATGGCTGAAAGCACATCAACATTATAAAGTTGTTTCTCAGGATAGCGGTATTTTACTGAAAGTTGTTTTACAGGAGCTGAAGGAAATGCCTGATACCTTTTTTAAATTAACAGGAGCCATTCTCCTGGAAGTTTTCTGTCGCCTGCTTGGCAGCTGGGACTATTATGTGCAAGGGAAAAATCCTTTTACCTGGGAAATAGCGCATTCCACAAAGGACTTAAACCAACCGAAAAGGGATAGAAAACAGAAATGATTTACCTTATATTTCGCATTATTGGTTTCTGGCTAATGAAAAACCTGGGTTTTCCTCATTTGATGCCTATGAATTATACTGTCAGTTTGCTTTACACTTGTAATTCGCGTTGTAATACCTGTAATATCTGGAAAAAGCAGGCAAAAAATCTAACCTTGGATGAATATAAAAAGATTTTCAAAAATATCGGCAAATCTCCATATTGGATAACTTTCAGCGGAGGAGAACCATTTTTGCGGAGTGATATTGTGGAAGTGGTAACCGCTATCTATAAATTAAGTCATCCGCGCATTATTAATATTCCTACGAACGGTATATTGGTTCAGACCATAATAGAAAAAACAGATGCTATTGCTAGTGCTTGTCCTAAAGCTCAAATAATAATTAATGTTTCTATTGACGGTATAGAAGAACAACACGATAAAATTCGCAATGTTCCCGGAAACTATAAAAAAGCAATTACTACTTTTAACGGTCTGAAAGCCCTGAAGCATAAAAACCTCAGCGTTGGTATGCACACTGTTATTTCCCGGTTTAATGTAGATAGTTTTCCTTCTATTGCCAATGCATTAATGCGTTTGAAACCCGATAGCTATATTACTGAAATTGCAGAAGAAAGAGTGGAACTGGATACAATGGGAACAGATATTACTCCTTCCCTAATTGCCTATAAAAGTGCAATTGATTATCTTATCCATAGAATCAAAAATAGCAAATATAAAGGAATGAGCAAGGTTACTATGGCTTTTCGCATTGAATATTACAATCTTGTAAAAAAGATTATGCGGGATAAAAGGCAAATTATTCCCTGTTATTCAGGAGTTGCTTCTTGTCAGATCTCTCCCGATGGCGATATTTGGAGCTGTTGTATAAAAGCCAAGTCCCTGGGAAACTTACGGAAAAATAACTATAATTTTCATAAAATCTGGTTTTCTCCGCATGCTGAAATGGAACGCCGTTCAATTCATAAGAAGAAGTGTTGGTGTCCTTTAGCCAATGCTGCCTATACAAATATGCTGTTACATCTACCAACTCTATTTCGTGTTTCCTGGCGCAGTTTTATTTGTTGGTGGAGCTAAAAATGGTTTCTTTACAAAGTTTGCAGTCATCTCCTCCCCGCAGTGTATGTGAATATAAAGCATCCCGGGAAGGTCGTTTTGCCTGGTTTTTACTCACCTGGCATCCGGAGAAGGATTTTGTGCTGGAAGAAATCGTTGCCGAAATAAAGCTGGAAATTCTTAATTCCAGAGTTGGTTCTTTATCGCGTCTGGAAATTGAGAAGTGGATGAAACAATTCTTTGCTGATTTGCATTGGAAACTTTATGGTCTCTTGCATAAAACCGAACTGGTGGAAAAAGGTATCTCTCTGTTTTTTGGTGTCCTCTATGATAATGAGCTTTATTTTGTTCAGTTTGGTCGCATCTTTTGTCTTTTAACCGATAACAAAAAAATAAGGCATATAGGACGGGATTGGCATAATTATCGGGTTCAGTCATTAGACGGTTTACAACTGCTTGGTTTAAAGGACAGCGATCCTGTTATCAAACCTCAGCGTGCTTATATTGGAAGTAATCAACAGTTAATAGTTATTTCAGGGGAACTGGCACAAAAGATTTTCTCCAGTGTTGAAAATCCTTCTGCTCTAGAGACAGTAATTGAGACCTACGCTACAGAGGATAATCCCCTCTGGCTGATTCTGGAAGGGAAAGAGGAATTGGTTAAAACAAGGCGAAGAAAGCTATCCCGTTTGCAGGTAACCAGCATCATTCTTATTGTTTTAGCTTTGCTGGCTGCTTTATATATAATGGTTGGAAATCGTATTATTGACCAAACTGTGCATAAAATGCGCCTTTCTATCAAAGAAGAAAAGCCCTTACATTTGGAACAAATCCCTACAAACCTGAATATTACTAGTGAGAACCTGAAAAAATACATAGATAAACTGATAAATCTGCCAGCTCGCAATATTTCTTTCTCCATTGCCTGGAGCACGGAATTGCCATACACTGTTAGTTTATCACCTTCTTTTTCTTTAGGTACAATTTATTTGGTGTCTCACAACCGACTTAGTGCATACGATAAAAAGTCCCGTCAATTGCTCTGGACAAAAATACTGGAAGATGAAATTCGCTCTACAATAGTTCATCAAGGAATGCTGATTTTGTATCTGGCAAATCAGCAAATTATCGGTTTTAATGATGCAGGAAATATTATTTGGCAACAGTATTTGCCTACCGAGAGTATAACAGGTGCTCGTTTTATTCCCTGCATTATTAAAAACAGTGATGATCCTCGTTTAGATAGAAGTATAATGGTTATTCCTTCTAAGCGCGGAATCAGCATTCTTGATCCAGCTCGGGGTGAAACCCTTAGCAGTTTAACTTTTAAACACGATTTGGATGCTCTTTCCGTTTATGATAGCTTTGCCAATTGTTTTTATGCTGTTGTTGGTAATGCTGTTTTATGCGTAGAACTAAAGATTGTGAATTAAGCTATGAAACGCTCTCTTATTTTTTTCTACCTCTTACTTTTTGTGCCTTTTTTGGCAGTTGTAGTTGATAATCCTGTTAAAATTGGCTTTGCTCGTTTGCAATATGATGGGGGAGGCGATTGGTATAACGATCCGGAGGTCTTACCCAATCTGGCAAAATATGCCAATTTGGTGATAGGAGCAAGTTTTCCTATTGACCAAAGTGTAGTAAAAGCATCTGATGCTAAACTATTTGATTACCCTTTTCTTTATTTAACCGGTCACGGAAATATTAAGTTTACTGAGCGGGAAGTAGAAAACCTCAGAACCTGGATGCTGCGGGGCGGTTTTTTATATGTTGATGACGATTATGGTATGGATGAGTCATTTCGCAGAGAAATAAAACGCATTTTTCCTGAAAGGGAACTTATTGAATTAGACCCTTCTTTTCCTCTGTTCAATTGTTTTTTTGATTTCAGCAACGGACTTCCCAAAATTCATTTGCACGATGGCAAACCACCTCAGGCATTTGGAATTTTTGACGATAACGGACTTTTAATGTGTTTATATACTTATGAAACCAATATCAGTGACGGTTGGGCTGATCCTGAAACACATAACGACCCACCTGAAGTAAGGGAAAAAGCTCTCAAATTCGGAGTAAATATCCTTTACTATGTGATGCATAAACAATGAACATAATTGCTCTTTCCGATTGCCATTATAAATTTCACTGCACAAGCAATGCCGATCAAGATAGCGCTAACAAGCTAATCTGTTTTCTTAAAAGCATTCCGGGCAAATATGATTTAATGGTTCTTTCCGGAGATATTTTTGATTTCTGGCTGGAAGGAAAATTTACTGTTGTTAAACAATATTTCCCTGTGCTTTGTGCTTTATCCGCTATAAAAGAAAGCGGAACCCGCATAATTTACATCAGCGGTAATCACGATTTCTGGTTCGGGAACTTTTTATCCGCCTATATTGGCTGTGAAATTCATCCTGATGGTTTTACCCTTAATACGGATGGTAAAAAAATCCGTTTTGAACATGGCGATATCCACACTTTTAACGATTTGCGTTATCAGCTTTACCGTAAAGTTATCCGCTGGAAAGCTATGCGTAAAATTGCTTCCTTGTTACATCCCGATTTGGCTTTAACTATTGGCAGTTGCTTTTCCCGCACCAGCAGACAAAGGAAAGATAGTCAGGAACTTATTGACAAAAAAAGCAAGGGCTTAAAAAATTACGCTAAATGGCTGATTGAACATAAAAAAGCCGATATTGTAGTTTTGGGACATAGTCATAAACCCGTTTTGGAAACTATTAGAGACGGCTTTTACCTTAATTGCGGTGACTGGATAACCTGCTTTTCTTATGTGGAAATTGATGCAGGAAAACCAGCCCTGAAAGAGTATAACAAAGAAATTGAACCATTATAACATAAAGGAGTCCATTATGAAGAACTTAAACAAAAACCTTATTCCGCTCCTGATTGCCTTTCTTATGATTGCAATCAGTGTTGGATGCCAAACAAAAACTTCTCCCGCAGAAAAACCTACGGAGCAACTAATGAAAGAGAAAGAAATCGTTACTAACAAAACAAAAGTTGAAATGGAAACAACTTATGGCACTATTGAACTAGAACTTTGGGATGATCTTACACCTAAAACCGTTCAAAATTTTGTGAAACTTGCCAGTTCTGGATATTACAACGGCTTATATTTCCATCGCGTTATTCCTGATTTTATGATTCAGGGTGGCTGCCCCAATACTAGAGATAAAGACCGTAGCAATGATGGACGCGGTGGTCCAGGTTACACTTTTGAAGATGAATGTTACAGGAACGGGGAAGAAATTATCGGTAAAATAGATACCAATAAGAAGGCAGAAGCCGTCTGGGCTAAAATCATCCTTCCCCACATTCAAAATAACCGCACTCCTAATGAAGATATTGTTACTATTGCCAAAGAGTGTCAAGCAGCACATAATTTTGATCCCGTAATGAAGCACGACCTCAAGTTCTATCAGGAAAAAACTGGAATTATGGATAAGGTCTATGAACAGGAATTAATTGCTCCTGTAAGTTATGGAACTATCTGTATGGCAAATTCAGGACCTAACACCAATGGCAGTCAGTTCTTTATCGTTACCAAAAAAGATGGTGCGCCCTGGCTGGATGGCAAACATACCGTTTTCGGGAAGGTTACTAAAGGAATGGAAATAGTGCATAAAATTGAAAATCTGCCTCGCGATAAAAACGACAATCCCAATCCCGAAAATCAGGCATTTATTACCCGGATTTCTTTTCCCAAATAAAAAAAGCTAAAATGTTCCGCACCAACGAATTTACCAGTATAGACGGAGCTCGCTGTAGCTCCGCAAAATAGGGAGAATAATTTACTATGGCTCGCGCAAACGAATCCGCCTTGCAACAGGAAATTATGGCTTGGATTAAACAAAATCAGTATGCCTATCTGGCAACTGTAGATAAAAACCGACCCAGAGTTCGTCCCGTTGTCCTGTTTGTTTACGATGACCGCTATTTTGTTACTACTTTCAGCGGAGACGCCAAGGTGAGCCAAATTCAGAACAATAAAAATATAGAGGTCTGCATTCCACTTTACGAAGAAGGTCAAACTGGCTATATCCGTTTAAGCGGAACTGCCTCTATTGTTCATAATGCAACGCTCAAAGCTGAGGCCTCTGAGCGTTGCTTCTTTTTTGATGACTATTTTTCCGGCTATGATGACCCCGATTATACTCTTATAGAACTGGATTTTGACTATGCAGAATACTTAAGACCCGGAGAAAGCTATAGCCAGGGCTGCAATCTGAAACGCTACTAATGAAGAATTTGAGAGGTGAGGCGTCCTGAAAATAATGGACAAAAATTAGGAGAAGAAGTTCCGGAGGAACGATACATATTAACAACGGGTTTCAACCCGGAGATTAGATAATACCGAACAAAACCTTTCTCCCTTATAAGAAAAGTTCCGTAGGAACGATACATATTAACAACGGGTTTCAACCCGGTGAAAAAGAAGATGTGATGCACGACAAGAAAGTTCCGTAGGAACGATACATATTAACAACAGGTTTCAACCCAAAATTACCCCTGCTCTGAAGGGCGGGGGTAATTTTAAGTAGGAACTTTCTTCCTTCTTCGTTCTTTCTATTCGCCGGGTTTTACACCCGGCGAATAGCAGAAAACCAAGACTAATTAATAAGTTCCGTAGGAACGACACATATTAACAACGGATTTCAATCCGGTGAAAAGCAGAAAGCCCAAGACCAATCAATAAGTTCCGTAGGAACGACACATATTAACAACGGGTTTCAACCCGGTGAAAAGCAGCAAGTCAAAACGAACTACTTGTTTTGACTTACAATTTTGCCACTGCCCACACTGTAATCACAACCCACAAATTGCAAACACTAACAACCGAGCTACAACTGGTCTCCAAACCTCAAAATTGTGAGTTAAAACAAGAACCCCGCACACTGACAACCGAGCTTCACCAATCCCTCAAATTCCACAATCGTGAAATAAGGTTTTTTTTCACATCAGCGGGGTTGGGATGGCATTGTTCAGAAATGTTGACTTCGGGGCGAATTTTTGTTTTAACTCTAAACCGAGCTTCAACTGGTCTCCAAACCTCAAAATTGTGAGTTAAAACAAGAACTCTGCACACTGGCAACCGAGCTTCACCCAACCCTCAAATTCCACAATCGTGAAAGATAGTATTTTTTTCACATCAGCAGGGTTGGGAAGGGATTGTTCAGAAATAGCGACTTCGGGGCGAATTTTTGTTTTAACTCTAAACCGAGCTTCAGCTTTGACAGTTGAAGACAACGAACAAAATTTCCTGTTGCCTCTACATCTCGTTGCAACCACAAAAGAATCGGTTTAGAGTCAAAACTCCCTCCAGCTTGTTTTGACTTACAATTTTGCTACTGCCCACTCTGTAACCACAACCCTCAATCTCAAAACACTAACAACCGAGCTACAACTGGTCTCCAAACCTCAAAATTGTGAGTTAAAACAAGAACTCCGCACACTGGCAACCGAGCTTCATCAACCCCTCAAATTCCACAATCGTGAAAGATAGTATTTTTTCACATCAGCAGGGTTGAGTTGGAATTGTTCAGAAATAGCGACTTCGGGGCGAATTTTTGTTTTAACTCTAAACCGAGCTTCAGCTTTGACAGTATCGTAAAATGAAAGAAATTTCCTGTTGCGTCTACATATAGTTGCAACCACAAAAAGAATCGGTTTAGAGTCAAAACTCCACCGATTCACCGGGTTGAAACCCGTTGTTAATATGTGTCGTTCCTACGGAACTTTTCATATAAGGGAGAAAGATTTTGTTCGGTATTATCTATTCACCGGGTTCAAAACCCGTTGTTAATATGTGTCGTTCCTACGGAACTTTTCTTATAAGGGAGAAAGGTTTTGTTCGGTATTATCTATTCACCGGGTTGAAACCCGTTGTTAATATGTGTCGTTCCTACGGAACTTTTTTCTGTCTTCCTTCTTCGTTCTTTTTTTATTCACCGGGTTGAAACCCGTTGTTAATATGTGTCGTTCCTACGGAACTTTTCATATAAGGGAGAAAGATTTTGTTCGGTATTATCTATTCACCGGGTTGAAACCCGTTGTTAACATGTGTCGTTCCTACGGAACTTTCTTCTTTCTTTGTTCTTTTTATTTACTCTTTTCAATACAGTAACAACCAAGTAACAATCAAGTAACAATTCCGTAACGAGACAACGGAAGTGTTACGGAAGTGTTACGGGATCGTTACTTAATCAACTATGTAACAAGCAGATAAGTAAATGAGATCCAATTGGAATAATAATATGTTTAACTATAAGAGCAGGAAGAAATTAAGCAGGAAGCAGGAAGAAGAAAGAAAGTTCCGTAGGGATGACATATAGATAGCAATGGTGGCTTAAATTCCACATTAAAATTTACGGTTTAAGCGGCGGGTAGGGCTTTTCTGCCGTGTAAATCGTGAATTTTCTGAGTTGCTTATGCCGCATTACGATAATAGTGTTGCCTGCAGCTATTAAACGATTAGAATATATAATAAAGACAAGTAGAGGAGAAAAAATGAACGGAATAGTATTCTTCCCAACAAGGGATTTGGGTTTGATAAGGAATTTTTACGCTGCAATGCTGGAACTTCCTGTCTGGTTAAATCAGGATTCCTGTATAATATTTAAAGCTGGTAATCAATTACTGGGATTTTGTGAAGGTGAAAGCAGTGAAATTTGCGGCAGCATAACTTTCTTTTTTGATTGCAGAGAACAGGTTGATAATGCATATTCAAAGCTGAAAAACATAGCTAAAAACGCTCCCCGGAAAAATCCCAAATATAACATCTATCATTTTTGGGCAACTGATCCGGAAGGCAGGTCGCTAGAATTTCAATGTTTTGAACGGCAATTAGAACCCTATATAACACTGGAGGCGGGCTTAAAAACACGGCGCAGCATCCGTAAATATACTGCGGAACCGGTTGCGGATGAGCTTTTAAACAAGGTCTTGGAAATTTGTCGCTATTCTCCTACTGCCTGTAATTTACAGGGTTATTATTATGTAGTGATTAAAAATCGGGAAATTTTGGAAAAAATTGTTGCCTTGCGTGGTCCTTCCGGTAAGCCGATTTTAGCTGCCCCTTATGCTATTGCTGTTGCCGCTAAAGGGGATATATCCCATCGGAAAATTCAGGATGCCTGTATTGCTGCCTACCATTTATTGCTGGCAGCCAAAGCTTATGGTTTGGGAACTTGCTGGGTTACCGATATGGATAGAGAGGAAATCAAGAATTTACTGAGTATTCCTTATCAGGATTATATTGCCTGTTTAACGCCTATTGGCTATCCGGCAGAGCATTTTCCCCTGCCGGATAGACATCAGGTCAGTGATTTTGTGAGGTATCTATGAAACCGGTATTATTTTTAACTCGCCGTATTCCGGAGCCAGCAATAAAAATGTTGGAAGAGAAATTTACCTTGAAAATCAATCCTTACAACCTTGCTTTAACTCATCAGGAAATTATTGAGGGTATAGAAGATGCCGAGGCACTTATTTGTTTATTGACCGATAACATAGATAAAGAGGTTATCTCTGCTGCCCCAAAATTGAAAGTAATATCTTCTTATGCGGTGGGTTACAATAATATTGATGTGGAATATGCCACTCAACTTGGAATTGCTGTCTGCAATACACCTGGCGTTTTAACAGAGACCACTGCCGATCTTACCTGGGCACTAATTTTGGCAAGCTGCAGAAGAATCTCGGAAAGTGAGCGGTTTGTTAGAAACGGTAATTTTAAAGGTTGGGAGCCAATGCTGATGTTGGGACTTGATGTTTATGAGAAAACACTGGGTATAATAGGAATGGGAAGAATTGGTCAGGCAGTTGCCAAACGTGCTACCGGTTTTGAGATGCGGATTATCTATTATAATGATAGTTCCCTTTCTCAGACACTAGCTTTTGAAGCAAGGGAAGTTACTTTGAAGACCCTGCTGCAGGAAGCGGATATTATTACGCTGCACCTGCCTTTAACAAAAGAGACCTTCCACCTGATTAGTAAAGAAGAATTTGCCTTAATGAAAGAAAGTGCTGTGTTGATAAATACTTCCAGAGGAGCAGTTATTGAGGAAAAAGAACTGATTAAAGCGCTTAAAACGAAACGCATTTTTGCTGCCGGACTGGATGTTTATGAAAATGAACCCGATATTCCGCAGGAACTTTTAGCTTTGGAAAATGTGGTTCTCCTGCCTCATATCGGCTCTGCCAGCATTGAGACCAGAACTAAAATGGCACTGTTGGCTGCAGAAAATGCCATTGCTGTTATGGAAGGAAAAGAACCACCGGCAAAAGTAAATTAAGCAACACGGTTTTAATGGATTACAGGGATAAACATAAATTACATATTTATATTGGAGACCTAAAAAAGAGAAATTATAAAAAAAGTGATTAAAACTTGACAAAAGAAGGAAGTGATTTATAATATAATATATAGGTATTCTGAAGTTAAAAAAAGTGAGGTATATATGGTAGATACAGTGCAAAAGGTAAATATAGGGATATTCAGCGGCCTCTCTGAAGAAGTTGTGGAAGAACTGACGAAAGACCTGGAAAAGATTAAATTTAAAAAAGGAGAGGCAATAATCACAGAACACTCCCTAAGCGATAATCTCTTTTTCATCTCTAAGGGAAAGGTGGAAATAGATAAGGGATTAAACAATCCCGATATACCTTTCACTCAGCTCTCAACTTTGGGGGTAGGAGATTTTTTTGGTGAGATGGGCATAATTGAAGATAGCACTCGTTCAGCCAGTGTTGTAGCTACAGAAGATGTAGAGCTAATGGTTATTCCCCGTAATGTATTTAATGAAATGCTCTTTGCTTATCCAATTATAATGTTGAATTTAACTAAGGTAATTTCCAGTCGCTTGCGTAATACTAATGAAAGATTTGTAGAACTGATGGAAGAAATGCTGGAAAAGAACCGTTTAATGGCTATTGGTTTGGCAGCTAGTAAAATTATTCACGATATTAAAACGCCCTTAACAGTTATTGTTCTAACAGCACAGTTGCTGGAAAATATTTTCCCTGAAAGCGGTGAATTCACGGAAAACATTGTTAAACAAACCAAGCTCATAGACCAGTTAGTGCATGAAATTTTGGACTTTGCCAGAGGAACAGAAAGCCCTCCATTAATCCAGAAAGTTAATTTAGATGCCTTTCTAGGGGAAATAAGTGAGCTCTATGCTGCTTCGTTTAAAGAACGCAAGATCAATTTAGTTGTGGAAAACAAGGTTTGGGATTATGTCTATTTTGATGAAGGGAAAATTCGCAGGGTCTTAATAAACCTTATTAAAAATGCCTTGGAAGCTATTTCCGGAGAAGGTGAAATCAAGATTATCAGCAGTGTTTCTGCCGGTTGGTTACAGATTTCGGTGATTGATAATGGACCTGGCATTTCCCAAAAAGTGAAGGACGAACTGTTTCAACCCTTTGTTACGGATGGTAAAGCACAAGGAACCGGTTTGGGTTTGGCTATTTGTAAAAAACTGGTTCAGGAGCATAATGGGCGTTTAGAATATATTCCTGTAGAGCCACAGGGAAGTAGATTTGATATTCGTATTCCACAGAGCACTAAATAATTGCTTGTCAAAAACAGAGCCCTCTTTTTTGTGGTTCTGAATATAAGAAAAAACGGGAAGTGATTTATGTCCAAAGTATGTGATATCTGTGGAAAAACAGCTCAGGTAGGTAATCATCGCAGTCATGCTTTGAATGCTACTAAGCGTCGGTTTTATCCTAACTTGCACGAAATTCGTGTTGACGGTGATGGCGGAACTAAAAAAATTAAGGTTTGCAGTTCCTGCCTGAAAGCAAATAAAGTCCGCAAAGTCGTATAATAACAATCGTTTTTTTAGCTTATAATCAAGCAGAAAAATATGTCATTCGGGGATCGCGGTTTTGCCGGATTCCCGATTTTTGTGTTAAAATAATGAATAACCAAGGCACTAAATAACTATCTAACTAATACACTATTATGGGGGTTTAATGTTAATTGAGGCAATCCAAAACGAGGTAGAAAAAAGTTCTGCAGTGTTGGGTAAGGTGCGTTCTGAAATTGCCAGAGTGATAGTTGGTCAACAGGATATTATAGACCGTTTGCTGATTGGGATTATAGCTAATGGTCACATTTTGATTGAAGGTGTTCCTGGTTTGGCAAAGACCCTGATTATTTCTTCGCTGGCAGAGGTCTTTGCTGCTTCCTATTCTCGTATTCAGTTTACTCCTGATTTATTACCTGCAGATATAACCGGCACAATGATATACAATCCTAAAAGCGGGGATTTCAGCGTGAAAAAGGGACCCGTCTTTGCCAATTTCATCTTAGCTGATGAAATTAATAGAGCTCCTTCCAAAGTGCAATCAGCTCTTTTAGAAGCAATGCAGGAAAGACAGGTAACCTTAGGAGATAACACTTTTCCTTTACCTAAGCCATTTTTTGTGATGGCAACTCAAAATCCTATTGAGCAGGAAGGAACTTATCCGCTGCCTGAAGCGCAGATAGACAGATTTTTTATGAAAGTTAAGATTAAGTATCCTGCTTACGACGAAGAAAAACAAATTCTGGAAAGAATGGTGAATGAACAGCCAATTCCCTTGCAGAAAGTGCTCTGTCCCAAAGATATTGAAGAAATGAGAGAAGTGATGCATAAGGTATATATGGAAGAAAAGCTGAAGGATTATATTTTACAGCTCGTCAATTCCACCCGCCATCCGGAACGCTATCCGCGTTTGAACGATTTGAAAGGTCTGATTGAATTTGGTGCTTCACCCCGAGCAACAATTTTTCTGGCAAGAGCTGCTAAAACCAATGCTTATATTTCGGGACGGGCTTATGTTATTCCAGACGACATAAAGATGATAGCAAAAGATGTTTTAAGGCATCGTATTATTCTTTCCTACGAAGCTGAAGCTGAAGAAATTACCAGTGAAGATATCATCAATCGTATTCTGGACGAAATTGAAGTTCCATAATATATAGGGGATTATGTTTACCCAAAGCGTTTCTGATATCCTGAAAAAGATTCGCAGGATAGAAATTCGCACCCGCAATCCCGTCGCTGAAATATTCAGAGGAGAATATCACAGTCGGTTCAAAGGTCAGGGTTTGGAATTTTCTGAAGTGCGGGAATATCAACCGGGAGATAATTACAGAGATATTGACTGGAATGTTTCTGCGCGGTTAGGACAACTTTACATTAAAAAATACCGGGAAACCAGAGAACTGAGAGTTGTATTTTTAGTGGATGTTAGTGCTTCACAAGAATTTGGCACTCGGAGTATGATAAAACGGGAAAAGGTTGCTGAATTGGTTGCTGCTTTGGCTTTTTCTGCTGTTGCTAATCAGGATTTGGCAGGTCTTATTCTTTTTTCTGACGAAGTGGAAAGGTTTTTGCCGCCGCGTAAGGGACGAAATAATGCTTTGGCAATCCTTAGAGAAGTGCTATATTATGAGCCGAAAAGCAAAAAGACCTCGCTGAAAAATGCCTGTGAATATGCCCATAAAATGCTGAAAAAGCGGTGTATTCTGTTTATTATTTCGGATTGGATAGATTCCGGTTATGAGCATTCCCTCAAAATTCTGGCTACTAAAAATGATGTAATTGCTTTGAGAGTTTTGGATGATAGCGAACTGGAACTTCCTAATGCCGGAATTATATCTTTTCAAGACCCTGAAACAGGAGAAGAGGTTTGGATAAACAGTTCCGATGCCAAACTGCGTAAGGCCTATCAGGAAATTGTAAATAAAGAACAGAAGGATTTAGAGGAATTCTTTCGTAAATGCAATTGTGACTATTTGCTTATCCGGACATCCGATTCCTATATAAATTCCTTAAGAAAATTCTTCACTTTAAGGGGCAAAAGAAAATGAAAAGAACAAAAGTTATTGTTTCCTTCCTTTTTTTGTTGCTCCCTTTGTTTATGCTGGCTGAATTTAAGCAGGAACTTCAAGGTTCAGATAGTTTAAAAGTAGGCACTCCTTTTCTCTTTAAAATTACAGCTGATTTTGCCATAAAAGGTATTTCCCTGCCTGATACTTTAGATGACTTTGCAATTCTGGAAAGCAAAAGGGATGAAAAAAATCCCCGCTGCTGGATAATAAAAATAGTTCCCTTAAATACAGGTGCTTTATCCTTTCCCAGAATAGAAATACAACCCGTTGACAGTAGTGTAACCTCTATTTACACAGATGGTTTCAGGGTCTATGTGCTGTCTGTTTTAGCCGAAGGAGATACTCTTTTACGGGATATTAAACCCCTGCAAAAATATCCCCTGCAGTTACCATTCTGGATTTATCTTTTACTGCTTTTGCTAGCTTTGTCTGCGGGAATTTATCTTTGGTGGAAACAACCGGAAAAACCTAAACGGAAATATATTGCTCAACCGGAAATTAAAGAACCGGTTTTACCTGCCTGGGAAAAGGCATTAAAGGCATTGGATGAACTGCTAACAGAGGATTTACTTGATAAAGGAGAGACGGTTTTATACCATTTCCGTTTATCTAATATTTTGCGTGCTTTTCTGGAAGAGACCTATAATTTTCCTGCTCTGGAAATGACAGGACGGGAAATTGCAGTTAGTTTAAACCGGAGAAATATCCCTCAAGCACAGGAAATCAGGAAGTTTATTACTTATTGTGATTTGGTTAAGTTTGCCAAGCGTGAGCCAGCTGCTGTGGAAATTGAAGAAAACACTTTATGGCTGAGGAACTATCTGATAAGTTTTAGGGAACCAACTCAGGAAACAGAAAATGCTTAAATTCGGGCATCCCTGGCTGCTTTTACTTTTATTGGTAATACCTTTATATCTGATTTGGGAATTTGTATTTCAAAAGAAGCGGCGTTTTTATTTACCTCATTCGCGTGTAAAACAGCTACACTATCTTGTACGCGGTCAATTTTCATACCGTTATATATATCCTGTTTTGCGTTCTTTAATATTATTATTTTTATGTATTGCAGTAGCCCAACCGCGTTGGGGAATTAAAACCCGGGATTTAAGTAATAAGGGTGTGGATATTGTAATGGCTATAGACATTAGTGGTTCAATGTTAGCTATGGATTTTGCCCCTAAAAATCGTCTAAGTGCAGCGGTGAGTGTAGCCAGGGATTTTGTGCAAAGGCGTCCGAATGACAGATTTGGCTTGGTGGCTTTTTCGGAATATGCTTTAACGCAAGTTCCGCTAACATTTGACCATTTGGCAATGCTGAATTCCCTGGATAAACTGAAAGTGAATGAAGAAGCATCAGCAACAGCTATTGGAATGGGTTTGGCAAAAGCAGTTGCCCGTTTGAAAAACAGCACTGCCAAAAGCAAAGTTATTATTTTGATTACAGATGGCGTTAATAATACCGGGGAAATAGACCCTTTAGCAGCGGCAGAAATGGCTCAGGACCTGGGAATAAAGGTTTATCCAATTGGTGTGGGAAGCAAGGGTTTAGTTCCGTTTCCTTATTCTGACCCTATTTTCGGCACGCGCTATATTAATACCCTTATTGATCTTGATATGGAGACCCTGAATAAAATAGCAGCGACTACAGGAACCGGGAAAGCAGCTTTAGCGACTGATGCTAAAGGTCTTGCAGAGATTATGAATGAAATTGACCGTCTGGAAAAGACCGTTTTTACAACTCAATTTCGTTATAATTATAGTGAGCAGTTTATGCCTTTTTTGTGGCTTGCTTTTGCCTTTTTTGTGCTTGAACTGCTGTTGAAAACAATTATTTTACCTGTCTTGCCGGAACAGTTATGAACATTGCCAATCCCTATTATCTGGCACTTTTAGCGCTATGTTTGGTATTTCTGCTGTTGCTTTTCGGAAGGGAAAGAAGATTAAAGCGGCGTTTTGCTAAATATGCTGAATTGCCTTTGAGGGAGCATTATTATAGCTCCCATTCGCCTTTTTGGACTAGTTTCAAGCTTTTTCTTTCTATTCTGGCTTTGGGCTGTATAATATTAGCGCTGGCAAGACCGCAATGGGATTATGAAAATAAGGATTTACAAAGTAGTGGAATGGATATTATTTTTGCTATAGATGTTTCTAAAAGTATGGATGCTACGGATATGATGCCGAGTAGATTACTAAGAGCTATTTTACAGATTGGCAGTTTTTTGGAGCAGGTTAAAACTGACAGGATTGGAATTATTGCTTTTGCTGGAACGGCAACTTTGCAATGTCCTTTAACTGATGATTATGAAGCAGTTAGAATTGTGCTAAATGGTTTGAACAGTAATACAGTAGAAATTCCGGGAACCGATATTGGAAGTGCCTTGCGTTTGGCAGAAAATGCCTTTCCCGAGGGCTCAAAATCCAAAACCCTTATTCTGATTTCGGATGGGGAAGACCTTCAGCATTCTGCTCTCAGAGAAGCAAGGATTTTAAAGACCAAGGGTATCAGGGTCTATACTATGGGGGTTGGCAGTCCGGAAGGAACAATTATTCGCCATCCGGAAACCGGTGAAGAAGTAAAAAGTAAACTGGATGAAGCAACTCTTCAAGAAATTGCCCGGATAACTGAAGGTGAATATTATCGCGTAACACCCGGCGGAGAAGAAATTCAGCTGATTTTGAAACATATCTATGAAAGCGAAAGCACACGCAGAGGAAAAAAAGTAACCATTTTAAAGGAGCAGTATTATCTCTTCGGCATTATGGCTATAATATTGCTGATGATAGAAAGTTTTATAGACCCGCGTAAACGAAAAAGCGGTATTATGGCTGCGGAGAAAAGCAATGAGCACTAAAACAAGGCGTAACATTATCATAATTATAGCAGTTATTCTGGTTCTGCTGATTCTGGAATTGATTTTCAGACCCAAGGTTCTAAGGCAGTCATTGGCAGAGCCATTTTACCAGGCAAAAAAATATTCCCGGGCAGAAGACCTGTTCCGTAAAAATTCTCTTAAAAGCGATGCTCTTGCCAATGCCAATCTGGCAAAGTGTTTATATCGTCAAAATCGTTTTGCAGAAGCAGATTCAGCTGCCTCCATTGCCTTAAATAGTGCCAAAGATAAAAAGGATATTCTTTATGATCGGGGAAATATTGCCTATCAACAAAAGGATTACAGTAAAGCTTTAAAGGACTATAAGGAAGCATTGTTGTTGAATCCTGAAGATGATGATTTACGAGCAAATTATGAGCTTACTTTACGCAAAATAAATAAACAACCCCCTCCACCGGTTGGACTGCAGCAGAATAAAGATGATAAAGAAAAGGAAGCAATTCGGAATATCCTTGAAGGTCTGGATAATAAAGAAAGTTCGGATAGACAGCAGCTGCACTCTAAACAAAGCTTAAAAACAGATAAATGGTGGTGAAAATGAAAAGAGTTCTTTTTCTAATTCTGCTGTTTCCTCTTGTGCTTTCTGCCTTGAAAGTGGATTTATCCGTAAATAAAAATACTATCAGTTTAAATGAACAGCTGGAATTGATTTTAAAGATTTCTGACGACAACCGAATTAAAGTTCAAGAACCAACTCCACCTTCTATTCCTTTATTCAGTTTTCGCAATATGACAAGTTCTTCAAGCAGCTCAGTTGTTTTGGAAGGGACAAAATTAATTTCTGAATTTTCAGAGACCTATCGTTTTATCTATTTTCCTTTGAAGACGGGAACAACAACTATTCCATCATTTCAGATTAAGGTAAATGGAAAGTATTATGCTACCCGTTCTATATCTGTAGAAGTAGTTAAAGCCGCACAAAAAGCTCCCAGCCAAAGCTCACCTCCTGTTCCGGGAATTCAACCTTTTGGCTTTGAGGATTCTTTTTTTGGGGGTGATAGAGAAAAATGGGCAGGAGATACTTTTGTTTTAGCTTTACCTCAAGTGCAGAAGGTTTATCGTGGTTTTCCGGCTATTGTATCCTATTATCTTTATACTGATGAAATGGTGGGTTCTTTCAATCTGGAAAATGAAATCGATGCAGATGGTTACGGGAAAAGTACTTACGAGCAACCAACGCTGTTACAATACGAAGAAGTTTCCCTCAAGGGAAAACAATATAAAAGAGCTCTGATTAAAAGATTAGCTATTATTCCCAATAGAGAAGGACGATTGCAGGCACCCATTTTAGAGGGTTATGCCCGTCTTTACGGTTTTGGACTTTTAAATAAAAACCTGCAAAGTGAGGGAGGTATCATTGATGTTTTGCCTTTACCGGCTACTAATGTGCCACCAGCTTTTGGAGGTGCAGTAGGCAATTTTAAGATAAGTCATTCTCTTTCCAGGAAGGAACTTTCTTTGGGAGAAACAATTACTTTTACTCTGAAAATAGAGGGGAGGGGTAATTTTAACCAGTTTTCTGCGCCTCAATTTGCGTCCGGAAAAGGTTTTCAGGTTTCCAGTCCGATGGTCGTTGATAATTTGAATGCCGGAATTGAAGGAACCAGAACATATTATTATACTTTAATTCCACAGGATAAAGGCGTTTATGAACTTCCCGAACTCAATTTTGCCTGGTTTGATAACGATAGCGGTAGTTATAAAATATATCGCAGTCCCAAAGAACAAATTAAGGTTTCTTCAGCAAATGTGTTAAGTTATTTCAGCCGGTTAAGACAATCCCGCAATCCTAAAGCGATGCTGCCTCAAATTAAGAAGGAGAGTTATCCTGCTTATGTTCCTTATGTAAAACAGCTCTGGTATTGGATTTTGGCTTTCTTGATTATTGTAGCTACCTTAGTTGTTTCCTTTGTTGCCGTGGATAGAAAAATGAAAAGAGATAATCCCGAACGCTATGCTTCGTTGAAAGCAGAAAAAGTCCTGTTACATTATTTGAAACCGGCGACTGCAGCAGCCAAAAATCTGTCTTTAGATTTTTATCCCCTGGCAGAAAAAGCATTGTTTCAATATCTTGCGTCTAAATATAAACTCTCTAATCATCTTTCTACTAGGGAAAAATTGCAGGCATTAAGCGAAAAAAATATTCCCGACCAGCTGCTGGAAGAAATTCAGATTTTCCTGTCTCATAGTCAGGCAGCAAGATTTATGCCGGAAACAGAAAGAGCGGTAAATTTGGAAGAAGACCTGGCTCGTATTCGCAAAATTTTTACGGGATTCAGTCGCTTAAGTAAAAATAGAAAAAACAGGATGGGAAAATGAACAAATGCAGAGAGAGGACACTGCTCCTCAACAATCAAAAAAGATTTCTGAATTTGGGGAGCTACAGCGAGCTCCGACTACTCTTAGTTTTGGTTATAATTTTGTTTTGCCAAATCCTTTTTGCTCAAGCTGACTCTTTACAAACAAAAAAGTTTACCGGTTCAGGAGAGCTTACTCCTTTGCCAGATACTTTGGATAAGGCAATGCGCATAGCGGAACAAAAAAAGAATCCCGATTTGTTTTATAATTTAGGAGTGGAATTTTTCTCGCGGGGAGAAATCGGAATGGCTAATTTGTACTTTTTGAAAGCATTAAATATTAATTCTGCCCATTCCCCGGCAAGAACTAATCTGGAACTTTCCATTCATTATAGTCCGGATGCAGATTTGTATCCTGAACAGCTTTTTTTGGTGCAAGTGCTATTTAAAGTGCTGAATTACCTATCGGTAAATCGTTTAGCAATACTTGGTCTTGTTTTTTTGTTTCTGTCAGCTTTAGCGTTATGCTGGTTGCTTTTTTATAATCCGGAAAAGGAAAGAGCTTTACCGATTTTAACCCTAACTTTCTGTTTAGTGCTTTGTGTTTCTGCGTATGTAACTCTGGGAATAAAACTTCATCACCAACAACATAACCGCAGTGCTGTAGTTATTCCCCGGGAAACAGAACTTTTATCTCCGGCGAATAATAATGTTATTCAAAAAGTTCATTCCGGTTTGATAGTGAAAATCGTTCAAGATAACGGAAATTATTATGTAGTGCGTTTGCCCGATAACCAAATAGGACGCTTGCCTAAGGAAGTTGTAAGGAAAGTTATCTAAAATAAGCAGTTAGATATATAGCTATAATTTCTTCCTTAGTAGCATTGCCTACCCATTGCTCACCTATTACGGATGCCATCCGTATTGGGTGAGCAATGGGTAGGCAATGCTATTGGGAATAATGATGTCCCCATCTTTTTCCAAATGATATTATTTGTCAAATCCTTGTTGCCTGCCATCATAGGTAAAAAGCGGCAGCAAAAATATCTTTAAGCGATAAAAGCAAGGCAGGAAGGCGCTAATGACTTCTAACTTACAATGACTGACAAGATGTTGTTCTTCAGGAAATGGACTGCAACCTTTCTAATCTTCATTTAAGGGTTCAAAATCCTCAGGAATTCTTCCTTCCAGGCTATCAATCATAAATTGAGCGGATTCATTAAGGTCACCTGTAGGATATTTGATGAGAAAATCCTTAAAAAGTTGCAAAGCCAGGTCTTTTTGTTTCATTTCTTCAGCAATCAGGAATGCCTTCATAAAAGAAGCTTTATAGTCATCGGAGTTATTTTTGTAACTCTCAATAATTTGGTCATAATACATAATAGCATCTTTGAAATTGCGTTGTCGGGCAGCATTATCTGCTTGGTTAAAAAGTTCTTCAGCAGTCATAGTAAGGTTGATGCGTTCAGGATATTTTTTCATATTAAATTCCACAAAGAGTTCTTCCGTAACCTGTTCCATTTTTGCTTTTTCTTTTTCTGATTTTATCATTCTGCGCAATTGGGGTTCTATTTCTTCAATGCTTTTATAGAGCTTTGGTGTTTCTTTCAGAGTGCGGAAAAAAACGATGTCTCCCTTGGCAGAAGTAAAAACAGGGCTCAAATAGCCCACTGGATTATTCCAAATTTGACTGGAAAATTCAGGGTCTTGTCCAATACCGGTGATGATTCCGTTATTATATATATACTCCAAAATGGCATTTTCCGGTTTGAGAGAATATTTTTTAATAATATCCTGCATTTTTTGTTCATTATGTTTCTTGTATGCTTTGTTGTATTTTTTCCAGGCAGTATTGGCATCTTTATTATTATCAAAGAAGAGAACTTCAATAGTTCTATAGGCAGGAGTGGAAAATTTTTCTTTCTCTCGTTCATAGCGTTGAGCAACTTCCTCAGCGGAGATTTCTATGGTATCAGAAACCAGTTTTTGAAAGGCACTACGCAGCACATAAGCCCGTTTTGCTTGGAGATAATCTTCATTTTCAGTAAAATATTTTTCATAGCCATTTGCTTTAGCTTCCAGATACATAAGACCTTGAGTAAGTTCCTGATTTATAAGCATATTTATGCCCCCGCTCTTATTTATAAAGAGTTGTTCTTGAGGAGAAAGTTTATCAAAAATCTGCAGCATTTGCCGCACCGTAAACTGTAAACTTGGCTCCTTGGAACTTACGATAATATTATCCAGAATGGGTTTGTTATTGTTGCGTTTGTTAGGATCTAAGGTAATAGTATTGACAATGGCACTGTCTATAACAACTGCATACTTTATTTTCAAACTGTCCGTTAAAGCATTAAGCAACTCCTGTTCTTTCATAGGGCGTACACGCTGTTCAATTTCGGGCTTAACTTCGTTAAAGTCCTTTTGATAACCTTCAATCCAATCCACTATTCTTAAAATATGCCAGCCGTAATCGGTCTTTACGGGTCCAATATAGTTCAGAGTATCCACTTGGGAACTGCGGATAAGGTTTTCCAGTTCGGGATCGTTGCCAATACCTGGAATATTACCATTCAAACGGATATTTTTAATTCTGCCTTTTAATCCCTTGGCATAAGTATTTTGATTATAGGTATCAGAGACCGCAGCAAAAGCTACACCTTTTTTCAACTCAGCTAATGCTTTTTTTGCTGCTTCTTCATTTTCAGCTTGGATATAATCAATAGTGATATAAGGATATTGGTAAAAGAGAGAGAGATTCTGATTATAATAGGAAAGCAGAGTATCATCTGTAATAATTACTAAATCCGATACATTGCGTTTATAATATTCCTGAATATAAAAACGCTTTTCTATGGCAGAAATATATTCCAAAACGGTAGGATCATTTTCCAAACCCATCTGCTTGGCTTTTTGGTAAAAAACCTCTTCAGTAGTAATAGCATTTAGAACTTCTATCTGCCCTCCCACTGTTTTATACCGTGCTTGATACTGAGGTGGCAGTTTGGATATTTTGGTTTCAAGATCCTTACGGGTAATAACTCCACCGTTATATTCGGCTAATATTTCGGAATCGTTATTTGAACTATTTTTAATTTCCATTACAGGTATATTTTCCGCTATCAAAAATATACTGATGAACATCAGGACAATACCCAGGTAAAAGTGTAGATGACGGAACATTCTTATACTCCTTAATATATTGCTTAATATATGAATGCCAAATTTGTAAAAGGGCAGAAGAAGTCAAGACATTTATAGAGGGGGGAATTTATTACAACTTAATGAAGAATGAATGAAAGTGAGATAGAAATGTAAGAGCTAAGAGCAAAGGGCAGAGAGCGGAGGGATATATTCCGGAAAAACGACGTCCCCGTCGTTTAATTTGGTTGACCAGGAGGTCAACCATCCGGAAAAACGACGTCCCCGTCGTTTAATTTGGTTGACCAGGAGGTCAACCATCCGGTCGTTTAATTTGGTTGACCAGGAGGTCAACCATCCGGATAAATAAAATCTGCTTAATCTGCAAAATCTGCGTTCTATTATTTTTTATCGGTGAATTCGGTGTTTTCGGTGGCTAAAAATCTGCGTGGAAAAAAATCGTAAAAATCCTTACTCCAAACAAATTTGTGGATTAGGAAAAAGTTAGTTCGGCAGTGAGGACTCCTGATTTACATTTTCAATCTTCATTACAGCGGTTTTAATTTTTGCTGAGGTTTTGGCACGCATTGTGCATAATATACTTTGAAACAAAAATCAATCCCATAGGAGGATAAACAAATGCTCAGGAAACTGAAAAATCAAAAGGGTTTTACCCTAATTGAAATCTTAGTGGTGGTGATTATTGTAGCCATTTTGGCTGCATTAGCAGTGCCCCGCTATCTGCGTTATGTGGAAAAATCCCGTAGTACGGAAGCTCAAACTGCAATAAACACTATTCGTAAAACATACGACATCTATATGCAAACCAACGGTACAACTGAAGGTTTTAGTATGGAACAAGCATTAAAAGAAGCCAGTTTGGGTGAAAGCACAATTAAAAACTGGAAATTTGAAGTTATCGGTAGCCCCCCGAAAAAATTTGTTGCTACCTCTACTCAGGACTTTGCCGGCGGTGAAGGAAAACAAGTTTGGTATGATGTTACCGATGCTAAATTCCATGGTTACGGAGTTGACACCTGGACAAATCCCGAAACCGGAGGAATGGAAACCGATTAACTCTTAGGAGGACAGAAAATTGACGATCCATGAATTACTGCGCTTTACTGCAGAAGCAGGTGCTTCTGACCTTCATATAGCGGCTGGCTCACATCCGATGGTTAGAGTAAATGGCAGAATGAAAAAATTAAATCTGCCTATTCAAAGTCCGGAAGAAGTGGAAACTCTTGTTTTCGGAGTGATGAATGAATCACAGCAAGCCCTCTTCAAAAAGAATCTGGAGATTGACTTTTCTACAAAATTGAGCAACGATGTTCGTTTCAGAGTAAATGCTTTTCACCAGATAAATGGTGTTTCTTGTGCTTTCAGAGTGATTCCTAATGAAATAAAGAGTTATGATGAACTCCATCTACCCGATATCTTAAAGCGTTTGACTACTAAAGAAAAAGGACTGATTCTGGTTACAGGACCTACAGGAAGCGGAAAATCAACTACTTTGGCTACAATGATTGATACTATAAATGATAGCCGTAACTGCCATATCATTACTATTGAAGATCCTATAGAATTTGTGCATCGTAGTAAAAACAGTTTAATCAATCAGCGTGAACTTGGTCATGATACCTGGAGCTTTACAGCCGCCTTACGAAGTGCCTTACGAGAAGACCCGGATGTAATTTTAGTGGGTGAAATGCGTGATTTGGAAACTGTCTCTTTAGCTCTAACAGCTGCTGAAACAGGACACCTGGTTTTTGCTACATTGCATACCGGAAGCTGTACAAAATCCATAGACCGTATTATAGATATGTTTCCCAAGGAACAACAACAGCAGGTGCGGTCAATGCTTTCGGAATCCCTGGAAGCAGTTATAGCACAAACTTTGTTACCTACTAAAGATGGCAAAGGTCGTGTTCCAGCTGTAGAAATAATGATTGCGAGTACTGCTGTGCGTAATCTGATCCGCGAAGAAAAGACCTATCAGATACCTTCTATAATTCAAGCAAGCACTAAGGAAGGAATGCAAACCAGAGATCAATCATTGTATAACCTGGTGATGAATAATCTGATAGAAAGAACAATTGCTGAAGAGTTTGCAGATAATCCTAAACAATTTGCGACAGGAGCAGGTTTTTAGGTATGCTGAAAGATATTTATATCCTGCCTGAGAATACTAAAACAAAAAAAGCAAACGGAGTGACTAGTTTGCTGCGTTCTCAGGGAGGATATAGTTTGGCAGAAGTCCTCGTTGTAGCAATAGTGATGGCTGTAATGATTATAACTATATATATAGGTATAATCTATGCAGACAGACAAATTACCAAAAATTACCGACATAGGGTTGCTACATTGATACTTACAGGTGAATTGGAAAAACAATATACACTTTTTATGAAAGAAAAGATCTTTCGTCCTTTCACAAACAAACCCGTTATAATTGAACAGACAGATGATGTAACAGTATATGGATATATTACCATTTCTGTGTATAATGATATAGAAAATTATATGAGCAATACCTATAATTTTACATACCTGGTTGGAGAAATCAGCTGGCTTGATCCTGCAAGTAACAAAAAACATTATGTTAGATTGCGGGAAGATTTTTATAATTGAGGTGGATGATGACAAGAATGTTATTTAATGAAAAGGGATTTACATTAGTAGAAACCATAGCTGTTATAGTTATGTCTTCTATCTTGATTTTAACAGCTGCTTTGGGTATTGGCTTATTTTTCAAAAAGTATCAGGAATTGAATGCTTATGTTGACTTGCAGGCAGATATGGCAGAATTTTTAAATGTTCTAAAATATGGTCATCATATAGGTTCTCGTTCTTCAGATATAGAATTTCTGGGTGTTACTAGTGCTAAAGAACTAAAACTTATAAATATGACTACTATTCCAGGCATTAGCAAAGGGATAGAAATTAAGCCCCCTATTTCTGACCTCTACCCTAATGATTTCGTTAGATATTATTTACACGATGGCTATATTAAAATGGATTATAGAAACCGGGGAACTGATTCACCCTCACCCACGATTCTGTTTCCTGAAAAAGGTAAGAAAGATAAAGTGATTATTGAGGACTTTTTAATTAGTGATGCCAATGCTAATGATGCGATTTTTACTTATAAACCGGAAGAAAAGCTCTGTATTATAAATGTGGATTTCAAAGCTAAGATTAAGATTAGCCAAAATCAGTATAAAAGTGTTCATTACAAAACAGTTATGGCTATGAAAAATATGGCACGACCAAGCCCTGTACCCTAAATATGGAGGTTTAATATTATGATAAACATCCTTAAAAGTGAAAGCGGCAACATTGCCATTGCAATGCTCCTGGTTGTAATAGGAGCAATGAGTGGCTTAACTATGTCCAGTATGGCTTTTCGCGATACTATGGCTACAATGTCCGAACTGGAAAATATCCAATGTATTCATTTTCTTCGGACAGAAGCAAATAGAGGAGAAGCATACTTGGAAATAGCAGCTAAACGCGATCCTGATATTATAGGAGGTGTAAGGACACCGGAAAGAAAAATTGCTATGAGTGGAAGTGACTTCAAAAAAACATACAAAATGCAATCACTGATTAACAAAATTTATAAGGAACTTGAAGCTGAGGTTGTTGAAGTTGAAGGTGAAGTTCAGGCAAGCCAAACAGGTGCCAGTACTACCTTTTATAAAATTGGATCTTTAGTGGAAGGCAGAACGGGAACTACAGATGTTTATTATGGAAGAAAAAATCTGCCACTAACGCGAAAATATGGAGAATTAACTTTAATTCAGGATACAGGACCTGTCTTTATGTATTTTACCGATAATGAACTATCACCCAACGATACAAATGTCTATTTTTACGGTTATGATGTACTTAACGGTCCTGTCCACAGCAATACTGATATTCAGATAAAACAGTTGGGAGGGGGAAATAATAATGGCTGGCCCACCTTTTTAGCTTTAGTAACTACAGCTGGGGAAATTGTCTCCAATCCTACTACTTATCCCGAAGAAGATGTTTTTCAGGGTGGTTTAATTGAACATTATGATGAATATGAATTCCCTGAGAGTATGAATGAAATCCGAACTTATGGAACTAGAGTAGGTTCAGGATTTAGTGAAGACAGGATAATGGTTATAAATATAGATGATTATAATGTAAGCGGTTGGCAAGGTAACATAACTCACAGACGCGAACAGATACCTATGTATTATAATAATTATCCCAATGGTTATCCTTATGCTCCTGGTTCGGAAACTGCTATAAATCGTTTTCCTACAACTGATACAACCTGGGTTCCCTTATCATCATTTAGCTCACATAATGGGAATGCTTACTATGTGGAAAGTAAACTTTGGATAAAAGGGACAATCAGGGGGTTTCAAACCTGGGCTTCTGCAGATACGATGTGGTTAATTGGAGATTTATTATATGCAGGTACTCCCAGAGGTAATGATCCACTATCCAATACAAGAGATATGTTAGGTTTAGTTTCGGAGAAATCTATTATCATTAAATATGCTTATCGTAATCCTGCTGATTCACTTCGGATACATACTAATATGGGTTCTGATGGTTCTGTTCCAGTAGGTGGAATATGGATTTATGCCGCTTTGGCAGCTCTTGGGAAAGGATATGGTAATAGCTATGAAGATGGGGTCTTTACTTTTGAATATCAACACCCGCATGGTTCAATTCCAGCTGTAAAATTCAATCCTTCTACTGATAATCCTGATGTAGGACCCATTGTATTTGATATGATTGATCTGCATCGTAACTATTGGCCTCAAACATCTGCTCATCCCTGGCCCCCCTTATTAGATTTTCCCTGGTATAATCCTATTTGGCCTGAAGCCAAACCTTATATGGAAAGGGGAACGATAAGTATTTGGGGAGGAGTTAATCAACGTCGTCGTGGTTTTGTTCATAGAAGCACAAATGATACTGAATATCCTTCAAACAGCGGTATTTGGAATACTCCAATAGATATGTGCGGTGGACCTTGTTCAACTACCGCAACTTTTGTTCAGCTGTTCCAAAATCCTAATGTAACTGTAACTTTGCAGTGTCAGCACTATCCTGGAGCATCAGGAGGGCAAATTGGTTATAAAAAGAACTATAACTATGATACCCGAATGTATAGAGTTAAACCACCTTTTTGGCCCTATTTTAAAAAGCAGGGAGAACGTTTACCTTTAGAACAGGGAAGCTGGTATTTGAGAAAACCGCCTAAGACCCTATTATAGAAATTATAGCGTAATAAAAAAGAAAGATAAAGAGGAAGAATGAAGAAAAAAAAACAACCTCGCTTCAAAGAGACCGTAGGAATTGATATTGGAACCCACAGCATTAAAATTGTGCACCTGAAGAAACTGCATGAGGGATTCAAATTGCTGAATTATGAAATTAGCCCTACGGTTGCTACCGGAACTGAATATATTCCTAGCGATTTACTTCCGGAACGATATGGACCCGTTCTCTGTGAAATGCTGAACACACTGAAAATTAGTCCCAAACGAATTCAGCATTTGGTTACTTCCATCGGAGGTGATAATACCAGTATTAAACAAATCAAGACCATCTTTCTCCCTGATGAGGAATTGGAATCAGCTCTATTTTTTGAAGCTAAGAAACACATTCCTATCAGCGGGACAGATATGATTCTGGATTATCAGGTTATCAATCTGGAAGAAAAAACCAATAATATGAATATCCTGCTAGCTGCTAGTTCTAAAGAGGTCTTGAACGAGCATACAAATGTTTTAATGACTGCTGGTTTAACACCCAATATTGTAGATATTGATTCTCTGGCTATTGTAAACAGCTTTATTCTGAATACTTTTGTGGAAGATGGAGTTTACATTTTGTTAAACCTTGGTGCTCATAGAACGAATATGGTTATCTGGGGTCCCTCTGCCAAATTATTTGCTCGGGATATTCCTTATGGCGGATATAATTTTACGCGGGATATTATGCGTAAAAGACAGCTGGAATGGGCTGATGCTGAACACCATAAACTGGAATTTGGTTTAGGAGATAATCCTGATGTAGAAAATGTTCAAACTGTTAGTATGCTTGATATTACTGAGAAATCAACAGAGGACTCTATAGTAGATGAAGTTCGTCGTTCTTTGCGGTTTTATGTTAAAGAAGCAGGTAACAGTGATTTCCGCAAGGTTTATTTAATGGGTGGGACTGCTAAACTGAAAGGTTTAAGAGAATTCATTGAAGAAAAGGTAGCAATTCCGACAGAGATTTTTATGCCTTTTATCAATGTGGAAATGCCGGAAAAATTCCAGGATAAAAAAGACCCTCAGCTTGCTTTGGCAATTGGCCTGGCTATGCGACTGGAATAAGGGAGGATTTTTCTGATGGAAACTACATTTTATTTTAAAATTAATCTGAATAAATATGGTGAAATGCGTTTGCAAGCCGAACGCGAAAAAAAGCAATTTATTAACTCTTTAATAATCTTTGCTGTCGGCTTCATTATCATTATTGTTGCCTGGATTTATATCAACGGAATGGTTAACGCAAGAGTTGAAAACCGACAGAAATACTTGAATGAATTGCAAAAAGAATTGGCAAGTTATGAAACTAGTGAGGACTATCTTTCCAGTAAAGACCTTAGTAAACTTGCGGAAACATTTAATAATCGTATCTTCTGGGCTAAAAAAATGGTTGCCTTAAGTAATGAGATAGAAGAAAAACTGGCTGTGAAAAAATTCACCTATAATAATGGTGTATTGACTCTTAATGGCATTACCGAAGTTGATAAAAATGTAAAAGAATTGGATTTAATTCAGAGTTTTATTGACCGATTAAAATCCAATGAAGAAATCAGCAATGATTTTCCCAGAATCAAATCGGGCTTTATTACTCGCCAGATTGTTAAAGATACAGCAATTCTGGAATTCGTAATTGAGTGTTATAGCAAAGAAGCAGCTTCGGGAGGAATACGATGAGAGAAAAATACTTGATATTCATTCTGTGCATCTTGCTGATTACAATACTGTTCTTTGTGTTTACGATAAACAGTGTTACTGCGAAACAAAATAAGGTTAAGGAACTGGATAGAAAAATAAAAACTGCTCAAGAGAAACTAAACAGTGCACGAATTATGGATCAGCAACTAAGCCAGTTTTCTCGTATTATAGATAATAGTTTAACCAGGGAAGCCAGTTTCAGCTTTGACGAAATAAATGCCTTTAAAACCACCATTGGTCGTATGGCTGACCAGCGAACTATTACTATCAATAAACTTTCCGATAGCAATAAATTCTCGCTTCCGGGTTTAGTTGAAACAACATATAATTTAGAACTGGAAGCTACTTATGTGCAAATCGGACAGTTTATATCCGATTTGGAATCTATGGATAATATTATTAAAATCCAAGCATTGGATATCAGCCCGCTTGCAGCTTCCGATAAAGAAGTTACAGATATCAATGCTCCCAATCGTTACCGGGTTACTATAGAGCTTTCGGTGTTTAAAGTGAAACGGGAGGCATAAGATGCAACAGAAATTTATGAAAGACCTGGCAATAGCTCTTATAGTTCTCTCGCTTTTTGTTATGGCGGTCCGACTTGTAGGTTTGTACACAACTTGGACTAACATACCCGAAAAATCAGTTCATACTAGAGAATCGGTTTCAGATACATTGCTTACTATGATTAAATCTATAGAAAATTCTATCCAAGACCGTAAAATGTTTGTATTCAATTCCTCTAAGGACCCCTTGCGTCAGGGAAACATCATCAAGGACAAAGTGGATAGAGAGAAAGAATATCAGGAAATGTTGAAAAACACTTTTCGTTTAGCTGCTACTGCTCGTGATGAATATGGCAACAAAATAGCTTATATTGAATATCAAGGTGAACTCCTTGAAGCACATATCGGTAATACAGTGAAAGGACGCCATATTTTAGACATCCAGGATAATAGTATCCGCTATAGTTATAATGGAACAATTACTACTACAGAACTCGCTCCCCGACCTGCCAAACCGGTTGAAGAAACAACTTATGGTAGTGGCACCAGCGGGAATTGGTAATTAAATAAAATGATACTGGGAGTAAATATGAAACACATTAAAAAATTCAAAAGTCATTTCGCACTTATCCTTATACTCTCTTTTCTGGTTTGTATACCCCTGAGTGCTCAACCCAAAAGAGACCCTATCCTGGATACAAAAGTGACTTTTAACGCAGATGATGCAACTCTTTCATCGGTGTTTAAAGCTCTTTCCAAATTGAGCAACACTAATATTGTTTTGTCGGTTGAGCAAGCAGGAACAGCAGAGAAAGAAGAAAAAAGAGTTACTATTAACATTAAAGATGTACCGGTTGAAACAGCTGTTTCTCTGGTTGCAAGTTCTGCCGGCTTATCTTATCGGGTAATCGGGTCCAACACTTTCCTTGTGGGACAAAAACAGAACATAATGGAAGAAATCGGTGAACGTAGTAACATCATTTTTCTGAACAATCTGGATGCCAAGAAAGTTAGTGATGCCCTTCAAAATACAAGTGGAAAGATTACACCCCTAGAAGGACAAAATGCCTTAATGGTTTATGGCAATCCGGAGACCTTCAAGGAAGTTGAACAATTGGTTAAATCAATTGATTTACAACAGCAGCAGGTTGAAATAAGAGTCCGCTTAATTGAAGTGCACATTAATGAAGCACAGCAATTTGGAGTTGATTGGAGCAAATTAAATCATCTTACTACTATTCTAGCAGAAGATCCTGTTAATCAATATGGAACCGGTTTGCCATATAACTATAATGATGCTACCGGTTATTTGCCCCATGGTGATCCTACGGATTTTGGAGTTATTCCTGATGAACAATATTTTCAGCGGATAAATGGTTTTAACGATATTGGTCATTTCAGCCGTCAGCTAACTGCTTTTGATGTTACTATTGACTGGCTACTGGAGAACAATGCTGCTCAACTTCTTACCGATACAAGGGTTACGGCTTTAAATGGAGAACTTGCCACTATGCACATTGGGGAAGTTGTTCCTTTTGTAGTTACGGATAAAGAAAATCAACTACAGGTGGAGCGTTCTGAAACAGGTATAATTCTCAATGTTACACCCAAAGTAAATCAAGATGGCAATATCACAATGAACATCAATCCTGAAGTAAGTTCTGTAACAGAACTGGTTGGTGGTTATATACCCCGCACGAAAGTCCGCAGAGTTTCATCAGCAGTAACTGTTCCTAACGAGCATAAGATAATTGTAGGTGGTTTACTAAATTCCAATATTACGCAAAAGGTTAACAAATTACCTTTATTAGGAGATCTGCCTTTGGTAGGTAAAATATTCCAGCATAGATATGAACTGGTAGAAAATACTGACTTAATAATAGAAATCACTCCCCGACTTGTTTCTATGCAGGAAACCAGCCCTACACCAAAATTGGATAAGAGGTTAACCCGAACTCTAATTCAGTATGAAGAAGAAGAGGAGGAATAAAAATGAAAAAATATAGCTCTATAATGTCAATTCTTACGCTTCTGCTGATTATATTAGTCAGTTTCAGCGCGAGTTGCGATAAAAGAAATCCTCCGCCAATTTTAGCACCGATTCCTTTACCTCCCGAATCATCCCAGGAAAGGTATATAACCAGATTAAATGCCAATCCGGATGTTATTTATGCTGATTACAATATAACTTACTCTATTATTTCTGCTGAAATAAAAGATGGAGAAGGATTTGGTGTTGCTAATCAGATTGTAAAATTTAAAACTGATCTGGGTAGAATTATTACCGATGTTCCTACAGATAGCAGTGGCGTTGCAAAAACTACTTTTTACGACGACGGAGATGTTGGTATTGCTACTATATCAGCAATTGTCCGTAATTACGATGCTAGTGGTGACACTTTAATTTGGCAGGATTCCACTTCTATAAATGTGGAAATTAAAGAAATTCCTCCAATTTCCAGTGTAAATTTAAAGCTTCCACGTGAAATTCAACCCTATCCAATGTCTGTTATGCAGGAAATAACTTTGTTTGCATATCCTACAATGGAATATCTTCCTGGTGAAGAAGGTCAAGGTGTCCCAAACAACACTTTAGTTACTTTTAATTGTAGCAAAGGACGCTTTGTAGATAGCGGAGGTAACGAAATTGGTACAAGTGCTATAGTGGGAACCTATAGTGGACGAGCTACGATAAAATACAATTCCTGGACGGATGCAACTACTGCCCCGGATGCAGAAAATGCTTTCATTACGGCAACAGTTGGAGGTGTTTCCGATACTAAGGAAATAATAATTGAACCGGGGACTCCTGCCAATATAAGATTGAGATCTTATGTGCAGGTAGATAATGTACTTATAGAAGCAGATACCAGTTCGGTTAATAGTCCTAACTGGATTTTTATGCATGCAGAATTAACGGATATTTATCATAATGCTTGTCCCTATCAACCCGTGAAATTTTCTACAGATATTGGCTCTTTTTTGAATACTACACAGACGGTTACGCAAAATACTCAAACTGATGGTATTGCTTCTGTAAGGTTTACACCTGGTTTATCTGCGGGAGCAGCTACAATTCAGGCATCTGCTAATAATGATACTTTAAAGGCAGTTACGATCTTTATGATTAATTCCAGTGAATTATACTCTTTGGATTTTACTCAAACTGATCAGATTAACTTAAATGTAGCCAATACAGGTGGCTTGGAATCTGCAATATTAAGAGTAAAGTTAAGAGATATTAACGGTAACTTGATTGATGTTCCGCAAAAAGTTTATTTTAGAATTGCTAATACCAATGCACCTGACGGTGCTAATATTAATGATTATCCCCAACAGGATTCGGTGGAGGTTATCTCCAATGGAGGTGAAGCCCAGGTTTCAGTTAATAGCGGAACAGAATCCGGTATTGTAAAAATTAAGGTCTCCTGGGTAAGCGAAAATGGCAGCCGTTATATATATGCGTTGAAAACGAATATCGTTATTCATGCAGGACCGCCTGTCCCAGGTGGAATTATTTCCTTTGTTAGTGGATTTGATTCCGGTGAGGAATTGGGAGGTGGATTATGGCGTGTGCAATGTGGTGCTATAGTTAAAGATATGTATAATAACCCTGTTGATTGGAGAACATCTGTTTGGTTTTCTATTATAGATAATGAAAATTGCCAGATAGATGCTGAAGCATTCGTAGGTAATCTGAATGCAGATGGAGATTCTACTGCCGGTATTGCTTACACATATATAACCTATGATGGAACTTTAACATACCATACGATAACCATTCGTGCCAATTGTGGTGATGATCCTTATGGTGTTCCTATTTTTGGTGATACACCTTGTGTTCTACCTTTAAATGCTCCTGAAGCATATATAGAGCCACAACCGGCAGTTCTAATGTTTGATGAGAATCAAACAAGCTATGAATTTGCTGATATATATTTTTATGTTACGGATGGTCAGGGATGTCAAATAAGTAATGCCGAAGTAATGTTCCTCGGGTTAGATGGGGGTCATTTTATCTACAGTCCCAATGCTATATATGTTCCTAATTCACCCCCTAATGAGTATTGGCATTTGTTAACCGATGAAAATGGATATGCTATTGCCAGAATTGCTTTTAGTCCCGTAGAAGCTCCTCCGCCAATTGAAGAGATACCCCAACCTGCTCCAATGAGAGTTAGGGGAACATTGATTGAAGCATTACTCAATCGTGAAACTACTGTTACGCTGATTAAATTTCCTGGAACTGCACCCTGGTAAAAAAAAGGTATATAAAAATTTTCCGATTTGCAGGTTGGAATATTCAGAGTTTAATTGCTGAAGAAACTAACCTGCGAATTGGAAGTAAACAGATTATTTTCGTTAGAAGGATATAGTAATGGTTTATAATCCACAATTTGCCCGGCTGGGAGAAATCCTTGTCCACGAGGCATATGTAACTGAAGATCAAGTGAAAGAGGCGTTGCTTAAGCAAGGTAATTTCGGTTTGAAATTGGGTGAGACCCTGATTAAGCTTGGCTATTTAACTGAAAACGAGTTGCTTAGCGCATTACATCAGCAACTTGGCTACGATGTTGTTCAAGATAAAGAATTAATGGACATAGATATAGATATAGTAAGTTTAATTCCCGAGCCCTATGCTTTGGAAAATAGAGTTTTAGCTTTACGGGAAGAGGGTGATGGTGTTGTAATAGCAATGGCTGATCCGGAAAATCTGAATGTTCTGGATAGCTTGAAGAAGCTTTTGGGAAAAAGAATAAAGCCTGTCCTGATTGGTGATACAAGTTTGCATGATGCTATTGAAAAATATTATAAAAGCATCAGAACTACCAGCCAGGTTGAAGATGCTGTAGGTGGTTTTGAATTTGTAGCAGTTGATGAAGATGAGAACGAAATCACTATTTCTGCTGTTGCAGAAGATGTTGATGCACCCGTAGTAAAGTTGATTAATCTTATCATCAATGAGGCAATTAAAGCCGGGGCTACGGATATTCATATTGAACCGTTAACCAAAATATCCCGTATTCGTTACCGGGTAGATGGTGCTTTACGGGAAGTTATGACTCCTCCGATTGGGATGCATGCCAGTTTGATTTCTCTTGTTAAAGTGATGAGTAAGTTAAATATTGCCGAACGCCGTTTACCTCAAGATGGTCATATTTCATTGAAGACCTCAATGAAGAGTGTTGATGTTCGTGTTTCTATTACTCCCACTGTTTTAGGAGAAAAAGTAGTGATGCGTCTTTTGGATAAGGGTGAATTTGGTTTCAAACTTACTACTTTGGGCTTTGAGAAAGAAGATATGGAGATCTTTAAAAAGATTATCCGTCGTCCTTATGGCATTATTATCGTTTCAGGTCCTACGGGAAGCGGAAAATCTACTACTCTCCACGCAGCACTAAAAGAAATACAAAATATAGAATCCAATATCATAACTGTGGAAGACCCCGTTGAATACCGTCTGGAAGGGGTTACGCAAATTGAAACCAAAGAGCAGATAGGTCTCACTTTCGGTTCTGCTTTGCGTTCAGTTTTGCGGCAAGACCCCGATATTGTTCTCATTGGAGAAATTCGGGATGAAGAAACAGCTGATATTGCTATCAAGTTTTCTTTAACTGGTCATCTGGTTTTTACTACTTTACATGCTAATGATGCTCCTTCAACTATTACCCGTATGATAGATATTGGTATTAAACCTTATCTGGTTGGTTCATCATTATCACTGGTTATGGCACAGCGATTAGTGCGAAAGATATGTAAATATTGTGTTAAGGATTATATTCCTACCGAGCAGGAATTGCAAGATATCGGTTTAACACCCGAAGAAGCAAGTAAGATTAATTTCAAAATTGGAGCCGGATGTGTTCACTGTGATAATACAGGTTATTCAGGTAGAGAAGGTATCTTTGAACTGCTAACCATAAATCCTGAAATCAGGAAGATTATCTATGAGGGCGGAAATCAAGACCTTATTCGGGATGCTGCCTTAAAAAATAATATGCGCTCTTTGCATGATGCTGCTATTATCAAAATGAAAAATGGAATAACTACAATCAAAGAAGTCATCAAAATGACCGTTGTTGAATAATAAATTTGAGGAAGGTAACTCACTATGCCCAATTTTGCCTATATCATTAAAGATGCCAAGGGAGCCAGAATTGAAGGAATGATCAAAGCTGAAACCCTTGATATGGCTGTGGATAAACTTGCTAAAGAAGGCAACACTATTATCAGTGTGAAAGCTGCAGCTGAAGGTGCTTTTAAGGGAAAACTCTCTCTCTTTGATAAAGTTATGCTGGCTATCTATAAATTTAGAACCGGTGTCAGCTTAAAAACCCTGGTGTTCTTTACGCGTCAGCTTTCTACTATGTTTTCGGCAGGTCTCACTATTGAAAAAGCTATTACAGACCTGGAGAAAGAAGAAAAGAACAGAAAATTTGCCAAAGTCCTGCGTAAACTCTCTGATGACATCCGCAAGGGATATTCCCTCTCTGAAGCAATGCAACAGCATCCAGGAGTGTTTAATCCTTTATATGTAGCTTTAGTTACAGCAGGTGAGGTCTCCGGAACTCTGCATACGGTTTTAGATGAATTAGCGGACTATCTGGAAAAGATAGAGGATACCAAGCGTAAGGTTTACAGTGCTTTAGCTTATCCTATTTTCATTGTTATTTTTCTCTGCTTTGTAGTTTGGGGTATGTTTTATTACATAATTCCAATGTTTGCAGATGTTTATGCCAATTTCCATGCCGATTTGCCAGCGCCAACTACATTAGCTATAAATATCAGCCATTTTATTACCAATAATCTGTTTATGACCATAATTATTATTCTGCTGATTATTTTTGCCTTTTTCCTGGTCAACTTAACTGATAAAGGACGCTATGTTTTTGATAATATCAAACTGAAAATACCAGTAATCGGGAAAGTTATTTCCAATTCCATTATGAGTAAATTTTCCCGAACTTTCAGTATTCTGATGGCTGCCGGAGTACCTATTATGGATACAATGGAATTAACTGAAAATGTTGTCCAAAATGCTGTTATTGAAAGTGCAGTTCGCAAAGCCAGAGTGATGGTAAAAGAGGGTTATGGTGTAGCAAATGCTTTCCGCAGAACAGGAATGTTTCCTCCTACTTTATTGCAAATGATTTCAACCGGCGAAGAAACCGGGGATATGGATAAATTGTTATCCAAAGCCGCAGAGTTCTATGAAAAACTTGTGGATTCCGTTATTGACCGCTTAACTTCGTTGATAGAACCACTTTTAATCATTTTTATGGCTGTTATCGTGGGTAGTATTATCGTAGTTATTTATCTGCCAATCTTTGACCTGGGAGAAGCAATGTCCCAGGGACTTCGCTAAGTTAATGGCGGTTTCTAAACCGCCTTTTTTTTATTTCCCGCAGATGATGCAATCGATTTTATACAGATTAAGCAAATTTTGTTTGATAATATTAATAAAAATAACTCTTTAGAGTGAAACAGGGATATAGAGGGGGTTTCAAAGCTTCTCGGGAAATGATAATTATAAATTATTTTTCTTTTTTCCTTTTCTTTTTTAGTGAGCTTTTTTTGTTTTATTAACTCACATTTTGTTAATTCGCAAACCAGTAATAGGGTATTTGAATATGAAAAAGTCAGTAAAAGCTTAGATTTTGGGGGAGCAGATAAAAGTTGGGAGTCAAACTATTTTTGCTGTATAACTACTTATATTTTAATGCATTCCTACTCAACTCCGTAACACTTCCGTAACACTTCCGTAACACTTCCGTTGTCTCGTTACGGGGTTATTACATTATTGTTACCGAGTTACTACAGCGTCAAGTAAGCAAGTGAGGACTAATAACAGGATAAATAAAAAATGAAAAATGTCTAAAACCTGTTAATCTTTTACCTATTCTTTATTTGTGTAAATCCATGTTGTTGATAACCATCCAAAAAGCAATTGACACAATCAACGCTTTTAATTTTCAAGTAAAGAATATATAGAAATGTAATTAACACAAGGAGCAATAATGCCTTATATATCTAATACTGAACGAGATAGGCAAAAAATCCTGAAGGCAATCGGGGTAAATAAATTTGAGGACTTACTTACAGCCATTCCTGAAAAGCTAAGAATGAAAAGTCCCCTTGCCTTATCGCAGCCGCTTTCAGAACTGGAAATAAATAAAAATATCAAAGCTAAAACCGATAAAAATATTCCCTGTGAAGTGGTAAATTCCTTTTTAGGCGGTGGGGTTTATGATCATTTTATCCCTGCTGCTGTGGATGCTATTGTTTCCCGCCCTGAATTTTGCACTGCTTACACTCCTTATCAGGCAGAAGTCAGCCAGGGCACTCTTCAGTATATATTTGAATATCAAACAATGATTTGTGAGCTTACAGGAAGGGAAATTGCCAATGCTGGAATGTATGATGGCGCAAGTGCCATAGCAGAAGCAATTTTAATGGCTGTGCGCAAAAATCACTTAACCAAAGCTATTTTGCCGGCAACCCTGAATCCGAATTATGTAAAAGTGGTTAAAGCCTACACTGAAGGCAACGGAATTGAACTTTTAATAGCTCCCGAAAAAGATGGACTAACGGATTTATCTGCTTTGGAAAATATGCTGAATGATACAATTGGCAGTGTAATTATCCAGACCCCTAATTTTTATGGCAATATAGAAGATGCTAAAGCATTTGATACTATTGTGCATAAAAATCCCAATTGTTTGCTTATTGCCTGTGTTGATCCTATTTCTTTAGCTATTTTTATGCCACCTGCAGAATATAATGCAGATATTGCTGTTGGCGAAGGTCAGGTATTTGGTAATAATATGTATTTCGGGGGTCCGCTCTTCGGTTTTTTTGCTACCAGACCAGAAATGGCACGTTTGATGCCTGGTAGAATTGTGGGTGGAACTATAGATAAAGACGGTAACAAAGCTTATGTTTTAACATTACAAGCAAGAGAACAACATATTAGACGGGCGAAAGCAACTTCCAATATCTGTTCTAATGAGTCACTATGCACTTTGTCAGCCGTTGTTTATTTATGTTTATTGGGGAAAGAAGGTCTCATTGAAGTAGCAACCCAATCTGCTCAAAAAGCACACTACACGGCAAACGAGCTCTGTAAAATCCCCGGTTTGGCTCTTACTTATCCTAATGCATATTTCTTCAAAGAATTTGTGCTTAAAACTCCGAAAAAAGCTGAAGAAATAATTAAAGCTCTAGTGCCCGGGAATATCTACGCCGGAATTGATCTTGCGCCTTTGGGAAAACCTGATGAATTGATGATTGCCGTAACGGAAAAGAAAAGTAAAGCAGAAATTGACAGCTTCGTCCAGGCAATGCAGGAGGTTGTAAAATGAGCAAAACCATTTTTGAACATAGCACTCCCGGCAGAAAAGGTGTAGTTTTACCCGAGAGAGAAATTGATATTCCTTTAGCAACTATGTTTTCGGAAACAATGTTGAGAACTAAAAAAGCTCGTTTACCGGAAGTAAGTGAACTGGACACGATGCGCCATTATATTACCCTTTCCCATAAAAATCACTTTATTGAAAAGGGTTTGTATCCTTTAGGCAGTTGCACAATGAAGTATAATCCCAAACTTCACGAAACGCTTGTAAGGCATCCATCCTTTACTTCTTTGCATCCTTATCAGCCTGAAGAGACACTGCAAGGCGCTTTGGAACTGATGTATGAATTGCAAAAAGACCTGGCAGAAATTGCAGGAATGGCAGGAGTTACTCTTCAACCTGCTGCTGGAGCTCAAGGTGAATTTACCGGTATCAAAATTATTGCCGCCTATCATAAGGTAAAAGGAAATACACATAAAGACACAATCATCATTCCTGATAGCGCGCATGGAACAAATCCTGCCTCCTGTAGTTTGGTGGGCTATAAAACAGTGGAACTTGCTTCTAATAAAGAAGGTCGTTGTGATATAGCCAAATTGCGGGAACTGGTTAATGATCAAACAGCTGGAATTATGATTACCAATCCCAATACTTTAGGACTTTTTGAAACACAAATAGAAGAAATAGCAGATATAATTCACAGTGTTGATGCTTTAATGTATATGGACGGAGCTAATTTAAATGCTCTTTTGGGAATTGTGCAACCCGGGAAAATAGGTTTTGATTTAATGCACTTCAATTTGCATAAGACATTTGCTACACCTCATGGAGGAGGTGGTCCCGGTTCCGGTCCTGTAGCTGTAAGTGAAAAGTTACTGCCATTTTTGCCAGTTCCTGTAGTTACAAAAGACGAAAAGGGTTATCATCTTTCTTCTGAAAATGAGCTGACCTCCATTGGCAAAGTGCATACTTTTTATGGTAACTTTGCTGTTTTAGTGCGTGCTTATATTTATATTAAGATGTTAGGAGCTGAAGGTTTACGCCGGGTTTCCGAGAATGCTATTTTGAATGCCAATTACCTTATGCAATGCTTAGGCGAATATTACCATATTGAACATCAGGAACCTTGTATGCATGAATTTGTTATGGATGGCACCTGGCAAAAGAAGAATTACGGAATAACTACTTTGGATATAGCTAAACGGCTTTTGGATAAGGGTTTCCATTCACCAACGATCTATTTTCCACTGATTATTCCTGAAGCAATGATGGTGGAACCAACGGAAACAGAATCCCTGGAAAGTTTGGATGCCTTCGCCGCAGCAATGAGAGAAATTGCCCTAGAGTGCAAAGACAATCCGGAACTTGTTAAAAATGCACCTTTAACAACTCCGGTGAAAAGAGTGGATGATGCTCGCGCAGTTAAAATGCTGGAGCCCGTCTTTCCTCTTGCGGATTAGTTATATGCTGTTTTTTAGAAAGGAGAAAAAATGAAAAAACATATCTTAGTGCTCTCAGTGCTGTTAGCGCTGTTTGCCCTGGCTTATGCCCAACCTGTTAAACTTGGTTTTGTAAATACTGATCGCTTGCTTATGGATAGTAACGAAGCAGCGGAAGTTGCCAGGTTATTTGCTTTGGATAAACAGAACTGGACAAACCAGATAAAATCACTGGATGATGAAATTAAACAAATGGAACGGGATTTTGAAATTCGTAAACTTACTATGAACGATGCCGCAAAAAGAGAGATGCAAAGTCAGATAGATACCAAAAAAACGGAAGCCGGACGCTTATTGGAAGAATATTTTGGCGACGGAGGGAAAGCGGAACAGCGTTACCGTGAACTTATTGACCCGTTAACTTTAAAAATCCATAATCTCATCAAGAAAATTGCTGAAGATGAGAAATACACGATGATTTTTGATGTGAGTATGGGCAGTTTGCTTTATGCTCTTCCGGTGTTGGATTTAACAGACCAGATTTTACTGGAACTGAATAAAGATACCGTTAAGCCAACCGAAGGAACAACAACTGAACCTCCTAAACCGGAAGAACAATTACCGCCTGAAATTAAACCACCTGAGGGCTTAGGTGATGATTTTAAGCCCGATAAATTATGAAACACTTTAAAAACCCTGTAAATAGTGAACTCCTCACTTATATCTGCCAGGGAGAACTGCAAGGAAAAATACCCGCAGGCCTTTGTAAAGTTGGCGAACCACAAGAGGCAGACGAACAAACCATAATCTTTCTGGAGCAGGAAAAACTTCTGGAAAAAGCGAAAGCCAGTTCTGCCGGCTTGATTATTACCACTGCCAAATTTGTTTCCGAGCTTCCTGAAAGGGCTTTGCTGATTGTAGAAAGACCCTACTATTCTTTAATGCGTCTAATAACCTGGTGGCTGGAACAGGAGAACAAGGATGTTAATTTTACAATTCATCCAACAGCAATTGTGGCAGAAGATGTTCGTTTTGAAGGAGAAGTGGCAATTGGAGCCAATGTTGTTATCGGCAGTGGTTGCACTTTGGGGAAAGGAGTTATAATTGCTGCGGGATGTTCCATCGGTAAAAATGTTACTATCGGGAAAGGGACAAAGCTCTTTGCCAATGTCTGTATCTATGACGATTGCGTAATTGGCAGTGATTGTATTCTCCATAGCGGAGTAGTTATCGGAGCCGATGGTTTCGGTTTTATGCTAATTGAAGGTAAACAGCAAAAAATTCCTCAAGTGGGAAATGTAGTTATTGGCGATGATGTAGAAATTGGAGCAAATAGTTGTATTGATAGAGCTACTTTAGGTTCCACAATTATCGGCAGAGGAACTAAAATAGATAATCTTGTTCAGGTTGGTCACAATTGCATTATTGGAGAACACAGCATTCTTTGTTCTCAAGTTGGTTTGGCAGGTAGCACGGTTATTGGGGATTATGTTTATCTGGCAGGGCAGGTAGGAATTGCGGATCACCTGCAAATAGGCAATAGAGCAATGGTGGGTGCTCAATCCGGGGTTTCAGGTAATATTCCTGAGGACGGCAGATATTTTGGCTATCCTGCTATGGATGCGAATCTTACTAAAAGAATTATGGCAATACAGAAAAACTTACCCGATATGTATCATTTCTATCTGAAAGCCAAAAAGAACGAATCGGATAACGGAGAGAAATAATGGAATATAAACAAACAATAGGTGGAGAATCATCTTATACAGGCATTGGATTGCATTCCGGAGAAATAAGTACCATCAGATTCAAACCGGCAAATGCAGATGAAGGAATCGTCTTTATCCGAACCGATTTACCCGGGAAGCCCAGAATTCCTGCTGATATTGATCATGTTGTAGATATTTCCCGGGGCACAACAATTGGCATCAATGGAACAACCGTAGCTACCATAGAACATGTTCTTTCTGCCATTGCCGGAATGAGGATAGATAATATATGCATTGAAATAAACGGTCCCGAAGCTCCTGTAGCAGATGGCTCGGCTGTTGTATTCTTAAATCTTTTGCGGCAATGCGGAATTGTGCAGCAGGATAGCGAACGGGAATATTTTGAGCTGGAAGTGCCAATCAGTTTTTCCGCTCCGGAAGATAATGTGGATATTGTAATAGTCCCTTCCAATGAATTGAAAATTACTTTTATGATTGATTACAAGCATCCCTGTTTGGGAACGCAATATACTTGGCTGCCTTCTATGGATTACTATGCCAAGGATTTTGCCGGAGCCCGCACTTTCTGTTTTATCAGTGAAATACTGGAGCTGAAAAATATGGGTTTAATTAAAGGCGGTTCACTGGAAAATGCTTTAGTAATTGCCGATCCTGATATGAGTGAAGAGGAATTGCAACAGCTACAGGATATTTTTGGTTATCATCAACCTGTAACTGTTTCCACCGAAGGCATATTGAACAGTCATCCTTTGCGTTATTACAATGAATTCGTCCGGCATAAAGTAGTTGATTTGGTTGGCGATATTGCTCTTTTAGGCATTCCTATTAAAGGGCATATTTTAGCAGCTCGCAGCGGACACAAAACCAATGTGGAACTGGTGAAAAAACTTCGGCAGATTCAAAAAAAGCACCAGCTGCAAAAGATATATCAGAAAAGCAAAACTAAAGATGTGGTCTTTGATATCAATGCTATTTTACGAATATTGCCCCATCGCTATCCCTTCTTGCTGGTAGATAAAATTATTGAATTTACTCCGGGGGTATCCCTAACCGGAATTAAAAATGTTACTATCAATGAACCCTTTTTCCAGGGTCATTTTCCCGGTCATCCTATTATGCCGGGAGTGCTAATTATTGAAGGAATGGCTCAGGCAGGGGGAATTATGTTACTTAATCAAATGGAAAATCCCCAAAACTATGTTGCTTATTTTGCCAGTATTGATAATGTAAAATTTCGCAAACCTGTTCTGCCGGGAGATACACTACGCTACGAACTGAAAGTGCTTTCCCTGAAAAAGTCGTTGGCAAAAATGCACGGAGAGACATTCGTTGAGGGAGAAAAAGTTGCCGAAGGTGATTTTATGGCTATGATTATGGAGCGGGAAAAATGACTACTATTCATCCAACAGCAATTATTGAAGAAGGTGCCGTTATCGGCGAAAACTGCAATGTAGGACCCTATTGCCACCTCGGGAAAAATGTTATTCTGGGCTCGGATAATATCCTTTTTGCCAATGTTACAATTTCCGGACATACAACTATCGGAACCGGTAATAAAATATATGCTTATGCTGTTTTAGGCACCGAACCGCAGGATTTGAAGTTTAAGGGTGAGCCAACTCATTTGCGGATTGGCAGCAATAATACCATCCGGGAATTTGTAACTATCAACTGCAGTAATCAGATGGAAGAAGATACAGTGGTTGGAGATAACAACCTGCTAATGGAATATGTGCATATTGCTCACAACTGTCAAATCGGTTCCGGTTGCGTAATTGCCAATGTTGTTCAGTGCGGAGGCCATATTCATATTGGTGATTTTGCCACAGTTGGCGGTTTAACTGCCATTCACCAGTTTGTGCATATTGGAACTTATGCCTTTGTGGGAGGTGCTTCTGCTGTGAAAAAAGATATTGTGCCTTATTCTCGCGGACAGGGAAATCCGTATAAAACAGTTGGACTGAACAGTATCGGGTTAATGAGAAAGGGTTTTAGCTCTCAGACCCTTGCTGCAATCAAGGAAATCTACAATATCTTCTATCGTCAGAGCTTAAATACTTCCCAAGCGATGGAAAAAGCACTCCAAATATCAAATCCAACTCCTGAGCAGTTAATTTTTATTCAGTTTGTCCAAAACGCTCAACGAGGTATCTCCAACTAATTTTTTCTGCACCCAAAATATTATCAGGGATTATTCAGGGAAGTGCAAAAATCCCTTTTAGGATGATAGTTCTATAACTACGGGTTTGAACCCAGTGAAGAAGAAGAACATTTTCTTACTTCCAATCCATCATTCGCTTATCATCTTTCCATCCTTGTTATAATAACTTGGCTCGCATTTGGCGAGGCAATTACCTTTTTTTAGACAGCACATTATTTCCTGCCAAGTTGAATCTTTTATGCTGCATTAACACTTCTTTAACAACTCCTTAACAAAGTTAAGGTATTGTTAAAGAGTCGTTAAAGAGTCGTTAAAGAAATGACTAGGCAACAAGTAGTTAGACAAAATCCACAAGGTGATTTTATAAATTAAAATGATAACGGGAGCATAGTTTCTGTCCTGTAATTTCCTTCAGGGAAAAGCTGCAACTATCACAGGTTTATGAACTACGGAACTATCGGGTAAAGTATCTATTACCTGCCGAATTTTTTCTAATATTTAATCCTCAAGACATAACATTCATCTTTCTATTGTATTCCTTCTGATTTTTTATTATCGCAGGACGATAAAATCATCATTTATGGCTTATTTATAAAACTGCGTTATTATAAGTAAGGATAGTAAAAAAAGTTATCTCCTCCGGAAGAATTATGTCCCCGTCGTTCTCATTTTGTGGTTGACGAGGACTTCAACCTTCCGGGTGATAAAAAAATATTGGAATCGTTAATCCTATGACAACGAAAGGGTTATGCCAACAGTATGTCCTCTAATCAAATTATTTTTTCAAATTTCTGCATTTTTCCCTTGCTTTTTTCTTTTTCCGGTTTATATTTTAAATTGCGTTACCAAATTTTGGGAGCAGCGAGCAAAGAATTATAAAGTTGACTTCGAGTCAGTATCTAATATTGCATTGGCTGCTCCCGTTATTTTTGTTCCTTTTTTAGTTTAGCCCACCAGTCAATCCGTTTTTGAATTTCTTTTTCAAAACCGTAATCTCCGGGTTTGTAATAAACCTTTTCCGGCATTTGTTCCGGGAAATACTTCTGATAATAATACTTATGTTCATATTCGTGGTCGTAATGATAATCCTTGCCATAGTTTAGATCCTTCATCAATTGAGTAGGTGCATTTCTGATATGCAAAGGAACTCCGTAATGGCTTGTTTTTCTGGCATCTTCAGCTGCTTCTTCATAGGCAGTATAAAGAGCGTTACTTTTAGGTGCTGTAGCCAAATAAACAACCAATTGAGCCAAAGCATTGCTTGCTTCAGGCATTCCGATAAAAAGAACTGCTTCTTTAACTGCAATTGCCTGAACTAAAGCATTCGGGTCTGCCAAACCTATATCTTCACTGGCAAAACGAATCAAACGACGCACAATATAACGCGGGTCTTCTCCTGCTTCCAACATTCTTGCCAGCCAGTAAAGTCCCGCTTGGGGATCCGAACCACGGAGTGATTTATGCAAAGCGGAAATCAGATTATAATGCTCTTCGCGGTTTTTATCATAGAACATTGTCTTTTTTGCCAAAAATTTTGCCAGTTCCTCAATTTTCGGATGGGGTTTCTTCTTCAGGAAAGGCAAAACCAGCTCCAAATCGTTTAAAACTCTTCTGGCATCACCTCCGGCATTTTGAGCCATCCAACTGATAATATCTTCATCCGGCTCCAGGGAAAGTTCCTTAAAACCTCGCCCTAAAATTATCTTTAAGTCCCTTTCACTTAATGGCTCCAGTACAAAAACAGTGCACCGGGAAAGCAAAGCCGGAATAACTTCAAAAGATGGATTTTCGGTTGTTGCCCCGATTAAAATTATCGCTCCGCTTTCTACATAAGGTAAAAAGGCATCCTGCTGGCTTTTATTAAAGCGGTGGATTTCATCAATGAACAAAATGCTGCGTTGATTTTGAGTGCGATGAAGATAATCTGCTTCTTTCATCACTGCTTTCACATCGTTGATACTAGCAAGAACAGCAGAAAAATGGATAAAATGATAACCACTATTTTTCTCTATAATCTTGGCGATGGTTGTTTTTCCGCTACCGGGTGGACCCCATAAAATAAAGGAATGATACTCCCCACTTTCTATCATCTGCCTTAAGGGTGAATTTTCAGCTATCAGTTTTGTTTGACCTAATAGCTCTTCTAAGTTTTCAGGGCGTAATTTTTCTGCCAGGGGAACGGTTTTGGTGCTTAATTCTTCTCTGTCAAAAAGAGAGCTTTGATCTTTATTTCCATTATCTGAAAGTTTAATCCTCCATCAACCCTGTTAATTCGGAAGGATCAAACCACTGTAAGGCACCCTGCAAGCGTTGAATTTCGGATAGCAAAATTGCCTTATGACCTTCCTCTTCATTTGCAAATTGCAGTAATTGTTTCTTAATTTCAGGCTTCCTGGTCTGCTCTGTCATATTTTTATAAAGCTCAACTGCTTCTTCTTCCTTGCTGATGGCAAATTCCAAAACTTCCTGGGGATCATTCAAGTTTATACCTTGCATTTCCTTAACCGGCTCTTCCTGAAGTTCTATAGCTTGCCCGGGAAACTCTCTGGCAAATGCAGACCACACCTTTTCTTCATGCAGTTTTTCTAAAACGACCAATTCCTTGAACACATTGCTGGTTTCCGGCTTGGCAAAACTCTTTGCTAATGCCTGATACATCTTTTGTGCTCTTATTTCTGCTGCTATTACTATCCGATAACTATCTTTTAATGTCATTTGTATAACCTCCCTGTTTATAATATAATAATCAAGTCCAGGGAAAAAAGCAAACCCGAAAAAAGGGGATGGAGGAGACCTTTCAGGAAAAACGATGTCCCCGTCGTTTAAAATCACCGGAAAAACGATGTCCCCATCGTTTAATTTGGTTGACCAGGAGGTCAACCTTCCGGAAAAACGACGTCCCCGTCGTTTAATTTGGTTGACCAGGAGGTCAACCTTCCGGAAAAACGACGTCCCCGTCGTTTAATTTGGTTGACCAGGAGGTCAACCTTCCGGAAAAACGACGTCCCCGTCGTTTAATTTGGTTGACCGGGAGGTCAACCTTCCGGAAAAACGATGTCTCCGTCGTTTCTTGTCCTCAAATTACATCCAAGAATGAAAAATGAAAGAATAGGAAGTCAGGTGTTGTCACTACCAAAATAACAATACTACATTCCGCAATTTTGTTTGGCAGTGAGGACTCCTGACGGCTTATTTTATGCAGATTAAGCATCAGTAGTTAATGTTCCGTTATGAGTTATCATACTCCGTTCAAGATTTCTTAAGCGATTATATTATCAAGGTATAAATAACTCCTGATTTATATTCCGAATGAAGGATTTCTCCGTTGTTAGAATTTTTGTTAACGAGGAGGTAGATCTTCCTGAATTTTTTGCTTGACAGAAATAGGGTCTGCAATTTAATGAAAAATTGTTAACGCGAGGTGGAGCAGCTGGTAGCTCGTCGGGCTCATAACCCGAAGGTCGAAGGTTCGAATCCTTCCCTCGCTACCATTTTTTTAGAGTTTGGCTGTTAGAAGGCGGACTCTTTTTTTGAAATAGGGGTAATTATTAAAGGGCAAAAAAATTGGATTTGTCATCCCTATACAAAGTGACTATCTTATTAAAGAAAAGTGGCGGTGTAGCTCAGCTGGTTAGAGCGTCGGAATCATAATCCGCAGGTCCGGGGTTCAAATCCCTGCGCCGCTACCAAAATTCTTTTAAGCGCCAGTAGCTCAGTAGGATAGAGCAGCAGCCTTCTAAGCTGCGGGTCGGGGGTTCGAATCCCTTCTGGCGTGCCATTTGATGTTCTGTTTCTGATAATAGATAAAATAAAATTGTGGTGGGTGTAGTTCAACGGCAGAGCACCGGATTGTGGTTCCGGGCGTTGTGGGTTCAAATCCCATCACCCACCCCAGTTTAGACAAAATTAAATAATAAGGTTACCAATGGATATATTTTTAGGCATAGATATTGGCGGTTCCAGTATTAAATATGGTTGGGGAAATTGTGAAGAAGGTTTACAGTCCTACCAAACCCTTGTTCTGCAAAGGAAAAACAGAGATGACTTCCTGGCTTTGGTGCAAGAGATGTTTAACAATGTTGACAGTAAAATAGGGCTTAACAATTTAAAGGGAATTGGAATGGGAATGCCTGGTGCAATTGATAAGATCACAGGTTTGGTAACAACAAACAATCCCAATTTACCTTTTTGGGTGAATCACCATCCGAGTGAATTGCTTCCTGAAAATTGTAATATTCCTTTCGCTTTTGATAACGATGCCAATTTGATGGCTTTAGCTGAGTCCTATACGCAAAAAAAGGATTATGTTGCAGGTGTTACAATCGGTAGTGGCATTGGTTGCGGAATAATTATTGAAGGCAGAATTTATCATGGAGCTTATGGTTTTGCCGGTGAATTGGGGCATATCTGCGTTGTGGATAAGGGCTTAAGATGCAATTGTGGAAAAAACGGTTGCCTGGAAGCCTACGCTTCGGGAGAGGGTTTACGCCGACGCCTGGCATTAAAAAATCCCTGTTATGCGGAAATGGATTTACCTGCCATCCTTGCTATAAAAGAAACTGATACTTTAGTAGGGGATTACATTAAACAAGGTCAACTTATGTTAACCGCTGCTTTATCCGGACTTGCAACCTGTTTGGATCCGGAAATAATAATTATTGGTGGTGGAGCTATGGATTTAGGATTATATTGTATATGGGAACTGAAAGAAGAGATTATAAAAAAGTTACCGGCAGCACATAGTACCCATTTGAAGGTTACTAAAGCCATAAATGGTAATAAAGCCGGTGTTTTAGGAGCTATAAAACTGATTGAAGATAAGTTCAACAGCAATTAGGAATGAAAGTTGCTTTATTAACAAGGTATTAAATAAGGAGTGAATAAAATGAAAAAAACGATGCACATTCTGGGGCTGATGGCAGTGTTAATGTTAAGTGCCACAGTTGGGTATGCTTATAAGGGCTCTCCTATTGAGAGTTTTGACATTGTTCCCAATCCGATGGATAAGGAATGCGTGATTTCTATTTCTGTATCCACTCCTACTTATATCAATGTTCAAATAAAGAGTTCCGAAGGTGAGTTTATTTGCGATCTTTACGAAGGTTTTGTAGGAAAGAACATTAATATAAATTGGGAGCGTTTAGATAACTATGGCAATTATATGCCTGCAGGGGAATATCTTGTAGTAGTGGGCTTTAACACCCGTTATACTTCCTTAAAGAAGACGCTTATTTTAAAATAACAACCATTTTAGCGGTAATGTAATTTATGCAACACAATAGAAAAAAGTCCCTAGTGGACTTTTTTTTGTTTTTGGAAGAAACAGTAACTGAGTTATTGCATATCAGGCATAACAAACATGTAAGTTTTTTAGTTATTATTCGCCAAATTCTGTTTACGGGAGTGGAAGCGCTGCCTTTAATCGGTTTTATAGCTTTAGCAATTGGCTGTTTAACTATTATGCAGGGTTACGCCTTTCTAAACAATTTCGGGCAGGGGATTTGGGTGCATATAATTTTAGTGAGGGTTGTAGTTGGAGAATTAAGTGGAATTATAACTGCTTTAGTAGTAATAGCCAGAAGTGGAACAGCAATTTCTACGGAATTGGGGAATATGGTTGTGAATAGGGAAATGCAATTATTGAAGTCATTTGATATAGCACCAATGGGTTATCTTGTGGTATCGCGCATTTTGGGTGTTGTGATTTCTATGCTGGTATTAACTCTTTATTTCGATATTATTGCGGTTTTAGGTGGTTGGCTTTTTGCTCAGTTTTTCAGTCAGTTGGCATTTGGTGCCTTTATGAATGATTTTTTCTCCGTATTAACCATTCCTTATATTTTAATGAGTATTTTGAAGTCCATTGTTTTCGGTTTTGTTATAGCCATTACTGCTTCTTATGAAGGGATGAGTGTATACAAGGCATCAACGGAAGTTCCGCAACGCACTATCAAGGCAGTGGTTATTTCAATTTTTTCTGTGCTTATTTTGGATATTATTATTTCCTGGTTGTTTTGGATCGGTGCCTAGTGCATATTGCGTTTAAGGATGTGTCTATAAATGGTTTACTGGACAATTTCCAGATAGAGTTTTTTACGGATGGTTGCACTGTATTATATGATCCCTGTGAAAAGTTTTCCTCTACAATTTTAACTGCTTTAATGGGATTGCATAATTTGGATGGAGGAACTATCCTGCTGGATGGCATTCCCTGGGAGGAATATTGTAAACAGAATTCCCTTATTTCCACTTTTTCCCTGGTGTTTGATGAAGGGATAATGCTTTCCAATCTTTCTTTATGCGAGAATCTTCTTCTTCCCTGGAACAAAAGATTTGCCACTGAGGACTATTCTATTTTTGAACAAGAACTGCAACATTTATTGGAAGAGCTGAATTTGGATGTAGGATGGGAACTGAGACCTGCCTATTTAAGTCCTGCACAACGCAAGTTTATTTGTTTTATTCGGTCTTTGCTCTTGAAACCGAAGATTATGTTGATAGACGATCCCTATTATTTATTAAATAAAGAAGAAAGACGGTTGCTTTTGGGTTTTTTGCAGAAACATTGTAAAAAATGCGCGGGAATTGCGTCCTCCGGCTACACAGAAAACCGAAATAGGGAAGGATTCTATTTGCAAGAAATGTTAATTGGCACTAGTGATGAAGATATTACAAGCGAAATCGCTACCCAAGTTATTGATTTATCTCAAATCTGCTATTGAAAAAGACCTCATTATAGCCATAAAATCTTTGGTTGAGAGGGTTGAGAGGGTTTAGAAGGTTGAGATTTTTCCAAGCTCTGAAGGTTGAAACAATATTATAGAAGTGTGTATCAGTTCTTCGGAAAATTCACGATTTTAACATTGGGATGTCTTGTCTCACAATTTTGAGGTGGTGAAGTTTTGACTCTAAACCGATTCTTTTGTGGTTGCAACGAGATGTATACACAACAGGAAATTTTTTTCGTTGCCTTCAACTGTCAAAGCTGAAGCTCGGTTTAGAGTTAAAACAAAATAATCAGTGTGGGATCTTATCTGCGTAATCTGCGGGAAAAATCACTAGGGATTGCGGATCGCTACAGCGCGATAAAATCTGCGCTCATCCGCAGGAATTGCATAACTCCAAGAACTTGGAACAAGAGGATCAAAACTGCCGCTGGCGCTTATATCCGTATAAACACCGTAGGGATCAGTGCTGGAAAAGACCTTATAAACATCTGCTCCGGAGACCTCTTGCATATTCAAAACCAATTGAGAACTTTCAATCTGTATGGATAGAGGGCATTCTACATAAGCTATAATCGCCATAGTGTTGGTATTTAGATTGGAGGCATTGTTTATTTCAGAAGCATTGATAGTAACGCTAAAATTTAGAATATTAGCGTCAAAATCGGTATTATTAAAACTTAAAACTATTTGAGCGGAATTAGAACTAAGATATTGAACGCTCAAAAGAGAAAGTCCTGCAGGAGCATTATTGGGAGTAAAGTTACTAATCAGCAAAGTGTTATCTCTCCAGGTAGTATTAAACAAAGTAAGTTCTAAAACAGCGTTATTCAGATTCCCTTCCGTTAAAGTCGTTCCGGAAGAAATTTGTGCAGAAGCAGGCAGGGTAAGATTAACTTCCTGATAGGGAGAATACATACTGTAACCACTTGTAAAATAGGAACGCAAACGAAAATAATAAGTATACCCATTGGATAAACCACTAATATTGCGGGATAGAGTTAAACCTACATCCAAATTATCATAACCAGGAACAATGTTATTAAAATTGGCATCAGTAGCCAGCTGAAAAAAATACTTTGTAGCAGAAATGGGAGCTGCCCAATTAGCAGTGAAACTTGTAGTAGTAATATTCGTAGGATTTAAAGGCATAGGAGTCCAAATTTGACAAGCATACATTGGCTCATCAATAAAGGGATTCCGGTTTCCCTGGAGCTCCTGAATGCGATTGTTGCGTTGCATTTCACGCGTATCCGGAGGGTCTATAATATGCCACTGCAGCAAAGTAGAGAGCTTTCCATAATTGGGACCGCTGGTATTAGTGTTATCTACAATTTCCAGATCAAAAGAAGTATCGGTGCCCTCATAACGGATTGCCATATACATAATCATTCTGGCTACATCACCTTTATCCGCATCTCTTGGTTCCCAGGCATAAGTAGATGTTTTACATCCGGTATCTTGCGGGTAACCGTTATAGGGTGAAGAATCAATATAAGGATTCGTAGCGTAATCAAAATCCTTATTACTCTTGGCAGAATTTACTGTTGAATCACAAGGACGCAAATGATGTAAATCCGTTCCTGCGGGTGGAGTTTCCCCAAAATCACCATGACTTTTACTCCAGGTATGTTCGCGGTTCCATTGTGAGGTTCCACTTCCATAATATGTTTTAGGAACACTCCAACCGGTATATATTTCAATAATATTATCATTATTATTAGGGTCTTCATCTGTATAGGGCAATTTAATCCACAAAGCATCGTAAGAATATCGGGTTGTGTGTGTAGTCCGAATTAAATTATGCAGATTTGTTTTCAGAGTGCTGCCGTAACCTGAAATTCCTGCATAATATCCACTGCTTTGATTATTTGTAGTAGTAGCAGAAATAGGATTGTTTGTAGCAACCGAATTATTATAACGAGTATAGCTGCCACTGCCGTTATATTCATAAATCCTAAACCAATATGTAGTTGCAGGTGTAAGACCGGATACATTACAGCCATTTAACGGAATCCCTTCTACAATTTGAGTAGCTCCATTAAAAATAACCTGTTCACCGCTACCGGTGTAAACATTGTTGGCAGTAGGATTGCTGCCGTCAACAGGAGAAGTAAAGGAATTAATAGTGTTGATTTTAACTATTCTTCTTGTTCCGTTGCCTGGAGTCCATTCCAAGGTTATATCTGTATTGGCAGGATAAGCAATCAGGTTTGATGCTTGCAGAGTTGGTGTTTCCACTTCCTGGGGTTCTGCATTAAAAGTGTGAGAGCCAAGATTGTCTATTGTATCTTGAGGGTATAAATCCCATTCGGTAACCAGAGTAGTAAAAGCATAAGCTCCTGTGCCTGTTGGATTTTGGGTTATACCTTGAGCTACAGATGATTTTCTTACTAGAGTAGAATTTAAGGTAGTATAATTGTTTTCACCTAACCAGGCAGTTCCAGGATCGTTTCCAATTACCCCGAAAATATCAACATAAGCTCCCGTGCTTATTTTTATTAGGGCTAAGGCATCGTTACCGTTAAAATTAGTTACCAAATTTGTTTGATCTGTAACAGCTAAAATATCAGCATTAGCACTGGGATGGGAAATAACATATACATCATCATTTTCCAGGGTTCCACTGAGCACTAAAGTATTGTTCGCAGTGTTTGAACCATTTGTATATAACTCCACTTTATAGTTAGATAAATCTACTGCCGAACCCGTTCCATTAAATATTTCTATGGCTTTGTTATAGCTGGTCCCTTCAAGGTATTCGGAAAAGAATAAGTCAACTGCATAACTTGTTGCTCCGGTAACTATTCCAGCAACAGGGAGATTTACATCCGTAGCTCCTGGACAGGTATGCATAATGTTTCCGCCAAAAGTTCCGGCAGTAGTTCCAGTCATTCTAACCCAAACATTTCCTTCATAATTAGGTAAAACGCTTGTGTTTATGACATAAGTTATACCTTCGTCTACAGAAATCTCAAAACCGTTGGGAGCAGAAATATTAATATTTTGGCTAAGATCTATTCCACTGAGAAAATAACTTTGCGGTTCGGAAGGTGTGCCTTGGGCTGTTTGAAAAGTAACTAAATTAGCCGTAATATTGATCAGGGGATTAACAGGAATATTAGTATTGATATTTATATCGTCAATACCAATTTGTCTTCTGGTTCCATTGGTTCCTACACTCGTTGTAAACCATTGAATGATAATATTATCTCCCACAGCTAAATTCAAACCTGTTACAACGGCATTTTTTTGTTGATTAATTCCTTCTGCTGTAGAATATTCAAGTTCAGGAATTTCAGTTCCGTTTACACTTACTATCCATTTGGGAGTTCCTGGCTGATCCGTTCGGGCTACTTTTCCCTGATAGGCAACATTAAGGTTATTGATAGTGGCTCCGGTTTGATTTTTTAAGGTTAGAGTCGCAGTTAAAGCATTATTTGGAGCCGAAGCAGTAAGCTGAAAGCCCAAAACTCCATTACCCCTTAATCCTCCGCTAGTTCCAGACCCAAAATCTCCACCATAAGTATATTGATCACTTAAAGTCCAGCCGGAGGGTAAACTCTCCAGAGAAACAAATGCAGTAAAATCTTCAGTATAACCCTCTGTAGTTAGCAAAACAGAAGTGGAAGTAACAGTTCCATTAACAGATAAGAAAACTGAAGCACCACCTCCACTATGAGTGATGTTTTCATTTAGATAATTACCCTGACTGAGGTCTGCTTTCAAACGCACATATAAAGTTGCAGGAGAAAGAGTGCCTCCACTATAAGGTAAAGAGAAACTATTAGAAAAAGTTACATTATCAGAAGAGACCTCAAAACTGGTGGAACCGGTGATAGTTATGTTACCCGATTGGGGACTTAAATTAGAGCCGGATAAAGTATAGGACTGTGCTGCTGAAGGACCTTCTCCAAGTTCATAAGTAAATCCGCTTAAAACAGAAGGATCAAGAATTAAGGTAGGAACGGAAGGCGTATAATCCGTTAAAGTAATATCATCAATATTTAAGCGTTTATCTGTAGCTCCCGATTCTGTAGCGCGTTTTATTCTGATTCTTATATTACCGCTTACATTTACCTGTTCAGAAAATAAACTGGGAGTATCACTAGCAGGAGCTGTAAAGACAGAACCAATTTGGGTCCAGTTAGTTCCGTTATCAACGCTGTATTCTGCTTTCCAGTCAACTTGTGCCTCAGTTCTATAACGACGATAGTAAAAGGAAAGGGTTCCTAATCCGTTAGTTTTGTTTTCCAGCATTGTCATAACTGAGGTTCCGTAACCACGCAACCTGGCAGCACGGGTTCCATTTTTCCAATCGCTTTCCGAAGTGCCAATTAATACTTCTGTCATATTCCAGGAAAGGCCGCTTAAAGTTACATTTCCTGAGGCGTAAGCAGTTTTTGTTTCATTCGTTCCTTCAAAATTAACTATATAATCTCCATAGATCATAGAGATGCTAAAGAATAGCATTAGTAAGTAGAGTATCGGTTTTCGCATTCTATATTCTCCTTTTTTTACACCGAAGATAATTAAGCATATAGATTACACAGATGCCGCTGAGAGAAATAGTCGGGAATAAAAAAGATTTCAGCGATTTTCAGGGCACCTAACTTTTTTCATTCTTTATTCCCACCTGTGCTTTTGCTGCTCTTAAATACATCGGTTCCAGATTTTCAATGTCTTGGGGAACATATTTTTCAGGCAGTAATTCTGGCAAGAAAAAAAGTCCCGCAGAAGAAGGAATTTTCGTAACAGGATTAAGGGTATAGAAGTTATATCCGGCATTTTGTAATAAAGGACTAAGCATTTCTGCAGCGCTTCCACAGAGGATAAAATCGTCTAACTTCAATTGACAGAGTTCTTCTGCTTTGATTATTACTGGAGGGATAATCTCTTTTAATACCTGATCGTAATATGCAATATAAACTTCTTTCATCTTAGCGTCTATGGCTGCTAAAATGTTTTTACCCAAACCGCAAACCGGTAAAGCAGAAAGTTCCAAAGAAGAAAAAGCAAAAAGAGGAATACCCAAAGCAAAAGCAATTCCTTTAGCTGTTGCTAAGCCGATTCTGAGTCCGGTAAAAGAACCAGGACCAATGCACACATAGATTTCTTTCAGTTCCCTGCGTTCAACATTGCAAAACTGAAAAGCATAATCAATTGCAGGCATCAAGGTTTCGCTGTGAGTTATCCTGATGTCAAAATAGGCAGTATAAATAACCCGCTTTTCTTTTGCCAAAGCTATAGAGCCGAAATTTTGAGTAGAATCAAGGGCAAGTTTCAATTTCCTTTCCGCATCCAGTCATCATATAAACTTTCAAAGAACTTTTTATGTTGTGCTTCATCTGCAGCCAGGCGTCGGAAAAGTGTAGATATTTCAAGATCGGGAAATTTTACACTCATTTCAGAATAGAGCAGAAAGGATGTTTCTTCTCGTTTCATACCTTTAATAAGGATATTCATATAGCTCAGGTCTAAGTTATCGGGATCAGAAGTAATGTATTCACTGATTTTTAGATTGGGTGTTTTATGGATATCTTCTTCTTTAACACCCGTCTGGCGAATCTTTTCTATTATTTTAATATGGTTTTGTTCCATTGCTTCCAGTTCTTTTAGCATTTCTTGCTGATCCTGGAATTGAGCCTGGTTTTGCAAATCCTGATAGAATTTAATTGCTTCCTGTTCACGAGATATAGCAAAATTCAGGATTTCTTCAAAGTCCTCGCGTTGCATTTATGACCTCACAATTGTTAAGTTATTATAAAAAACCACCGGGGAGATATAATTCTCCCCGGTTAAACAGGAACGGATTTATTTAATCCAGGGGTTCAAACATATCTTTTCCGACACCACATTCAGGACAAGTAAAATCATCGGGAAGTTCTTCAAAAGGGATGTTGTCGTTTTCGGCAGGATCGTAAATCCATCCACAAGCCATACATTGATATTTCTGCATTTTATTGTCTCCTTGAGAGTTTAGTAGTTTTCCCTAAAAAGTTCAAAGTAACTTTGAGGATGACTACAGGAAGGACATATTGTAGGAGCTTCTGTTCCTTCATGTATATAACCGCAGTTCAGGCATTTCCAGAAGACCTTTTCTTCGCGGATAAACACTCTTTTATTTTTCACATTATCATAAAGCTTGCGAAAACGCTTTTCATGCTCTTTTTCCACTTTAGCTACCATTCTCCAGGAATGGGCAATATCACTAAAACCTTCTTCTTCAGCCACATCAGCGAATAGAGGATAGAGCTCTGTCCATTCTTCATTTTCTCCCTTAGCTGCATACTCCAGATTTTTAAGTGTGCTATCTGCAGACCAGCCAACCGGGTAAGATGCAATAATATTAATTATTTCACCTTCCAGACCCAATTTTTGGAGGTGTTTAAAGAATACTTTAGCATGTTCTTTTTCATTTTCGGCCGTCTCTGTAAAGATATTGGAAATTTGTTCAAAGCCCTCTTTTTTAGCTGTTTTAGCTGAATAAAGGTATCTCATTCTGGCTTGACTTTCTCCGGCAAAGGATTTCATTAGATTTTCAGCAGTTCTGGTATCTATGTTAGCCATTTTTTCCTCCTTGAATTATTTTATGCTTTCCATAAACCGTGAACATTACAATATTCGCGCACAGCAATAACTTTTTCCATTTTCACACAAAACTTTGCTTTAGGTTCGTCTCCAGGTTTCAGTTCTTTGCGTAAAACCTTTTTTCCCGTGAGCACTTCAATACAGGTAATATAGTGTTTTTCTTCCATCGGATGAGGGATACTTCCAACGGAGACCTCAATTTTATCCCCCAAATCTGTTACTACAGGTATATGTTTTTCCACTGCGGCATCAACAGTGTTTTCTTTCAGTAATTGCATTGGCTGACCGCAGCAAACTAATTCACCACCGCCAACATAAATTACTTCTACAACATTTCCGCAAATCGGGCAATGCCACATTTGTCTTAAAGCTATCATTTTTATTCCTCCTGAATTTATTTTCTATAAAACTGTATGTATAGAATGATAGATTTTGTCAAGTAAGAATTTTTTCAATGCTGCATAATCAAGAATTTTCTTGCCAAAAAAACGCTTTTTGTTTTTATGTTCTTTAAACACTTAATATAGTAAAAAAAGAGTTAGGGAATGAAACGCCTTGTAATATTGCTGTTGACGCTTCTGTTTTTAGCAGGATGTGTTCAATATGATGAAGAACTGTGGATTAACCGTAATGGTTCAGGACAGGCAATTATTCGTGTAGTCCATCGTTCACCTTATGAAAATCCGGAAGAAATTATGCGTAAAGCAGCATTACCAGGCATAAATTTACAATCCTATGATATTCATAGAAAAGGTCCCGATGTTATTTACACTATTCATTTCAAGTTCAAAAGCATTGATGCTTTCAATAATATCAACGATCAATTGGGTGCAGCTGATTTTTGGGGGAAAATAACTTTAAATAAAGAACCCGGTAGAAGAATCACTTTCAAACGCAGAATCGCACTTGGAACTCAAGAACAGGAAGAGGAAAAGGATATTAACGATATTTTAAGTATGTTGCAACCCGAAAATCCTGTTTGGACCTATAAAGTTCATCTCCCCTGGAAAATTATATCAACTAATGCCTTACCGGAAAATGTGGATAGAGAAAATGGTACTGTCAGTTGGAGTTTTGATACCCGTAAAATGTGGCATCAACAGGAACTAATGACTGTTGAATTGCAAAAGGAATTTCCCTGGTTTCTAGTAGTTATCGGGATTGTAATTGTTGTTTTACTCATTTTCCTGATTCATTGGATGTTCCGTTTTCCTAAAAAATCGCATTGGAGGGAAAGAATAAAGCAAAGTGAGAATGGAGAAAAAAGTTAATAGCACATTGATAACACAGATTTTTGCTTGATAACAGGTAAGGGAGGAACACAATTTAAAGGATTTATAAGATTTTGGAGTATTGCATTCTTACATTCTTCATTTTTCAGTGTGCTTCAAACCAATTTTTTCCTATTCCCACATCTGTCTTCAGATGGATTTTTTCTGCATATTTTGGGGGTAGAGCTTGTTCCATACAGGTCTTAACTATTTTTTGGGCTTCCTCCATTGCTTTTTGATGAATTTCAAAAACCAGTTCATCGTGCACCTGGAGAATCATTTTGATATCTTCGCGCTTATCTATCTGCTTATAAATGTCTATCATAGCTACTTTAATCAAATCAGCGGCAGTTCCTTGAATGGGCATATTCACAGCAATTCTTTCGGCTTCGCTTTTTAGTCCCTGATTTTTACTGTCTATATTAGGAAGGTATAATCGCCTGCCAAAAAGGGTTTCTGCATAATGTTGTTGACGGGCTTTATTTACACACTGGTTGATGAAATTGCGGATGGAAGGGAATTGGGCATAGTAATCGTCTATTATTTCTTTTGCATCATTCAGGGAAATACCCAATTCACGGGAAAGTTTGCGCTGTCCCATTCCGTAGAGAATACCGAAATTAATGGTTTTAGCAGCTCTTCTTTGTTCGGAAGTAACATTTTCCAGAGCAACATTAAATATTTTAGCAGCCATTCTTTTATGAATATCCATATCTTGTTTAAATGCTTCCAGCAGGACTTCATCATCACTCATCAGAGCTAGTAAACGCAATTCTATTTGCGAATAATCCGCGTCCAGGATCAAGTGCTCCACATCTTTAGCGCAAAATGCTTTCCGGATTTCGCGTCCAATTTCTGTCCGCACCGGGATATTTTGCAAATTGGGATTGGAAGAAGAAAGGCGTCCAGTGGAAGTAACTGTCTGATTAAAAGAGGAATGGATTCTTCCAGTTTCAGGATTTATCATTTTAGGCAGGGCACTTACATAAGTTGATAGTAGTTTTGTCAGCTGTCTATATTGAATTATGATATCTGCAATTTCATAGTCCGCGGCAAGTTCTTCCAAAACACTGTTATCCGTAGAATAGCCGGTTTTGGTTTTTCTGCCGCAGGGTAGTTTTTTTTCTTCAAAGAGTAGTTTTGCCAGTTGCTGGGTAGAATTGATGTTAAATTCATATCCCGCATAGTTATATATCTTATCTGTCAGGGTTTTAAGCTCCAGATTTATTTGGTGGGAAATTTCATTTAACACGGAACAGTCAATTGCCACTCCGTTCATTTCAATATTCTGTAAAACCTTGATCAGGGGAAGTTCTACTGTATCAAAAAGGTTTGCCATAACGCTGAAATCCACTTTTCTTCGGTAAACGGGATAGAGTTTATATACAACCCAGGCATCTTCTGCAGAGTAAATACATGCTTTTTCCGGTTCCACCAGGTCAAAAGTGCTCTGGTTTTTCCCTTTGCCAATTAAATCACTGATAGGTATCATCTTATAGTTCAATTCATTAAGAGCGCAGGTCTCCAGAGAATAATGCAGCGTTCCGGGATCAAGAATATAAGCCGCTAGCATTGTATCAAACAGTGGATAATCAAGGTCTAAGCCATTGCGGGCAAGGACAATTAAATCAAACTTGAGGTTATGACCCAGCAAAAGTTTCCCTTTTAATGTATCTTCCAAATGGTGAAGAACTTCCTTTAACGGTAAATTGTCAGCCAGTTGATGTCCCAAGGGAAGATAGTATGCTTTCTTTTCATCAACGCAAAAGGAAATTCCTACCAAATTTGCCAGCATTGGTTCAGGGGAATCCGTTTCTGTATCTAGAGAAATTTGCTTTGCCGCTTTCAGTTCTTTGAGCAAAGTGACGAAATTAAGTGTATTTACTAAAATCGCAGTGAAAGGCATTTTGTTGGCTGTTTCTTCAGTTTCCTCTTGGGATTTTTCCTTTTCCTTAAAGATATCATCCTGATATTCGGTTTGTGGTTTTGCAGTATTTGTTTCAGGATATTTCAGTTCTATTTTACGCTTAATGGAGTTAATTTCATATTCCTCCAGTAAAGGAATGGCTTTTCGTAAATCCTTAGCCCAAAAAGTAAGGTGTTCCAGATTCGGTTTAGGAATCGGAACATCCGTATTTATTGTTGCTAATTGCCTTGAGAGATAAGCATTTTCCTTGTTTTCCAGAAGAATTTCTCGCACCCGAGGTTTTAACTTATCCAAATTAGCATAGATATTATCCAGCGTTTTATATTCGGAAAGCAGCATTGCAGCAGTTTTAGGTCCGATGCTTTTCACTCCAGGAATGTTATCAGAAGGGTCTCCAACAAGAGCAAGATAATCAATAAACTGTTCAGGATAAACACCATATTTGGCATAAACGGCATCCCGATTCAAAATAATATCTTTCATTGGATCAAGCATAACTGAACGCTCATCAACCAATTGACAGTAATCCTTGTCACTGGTTAAAAACACAATTTGAAACTTATCTTTATATTGTTTTGCTAAAGTTCCCAGAATGTCATCCGCTTCATAACCATCAAGACCGATTTCCTTTAAGCCGATTAACTCAAAAAATCGTTTCACCGGTTCAATTTGAGCAGTAAGTTCATCAGGCATTGGAGGACGTTGTGCTTTGTATGCTTCATAAAGATTATGCCGAAAAGTTGGAGCTTTGCGGTCAAAAGAAATGGCTACATAAGCTGCTTGTGTATTTTCCAGGATGTGCAAAAAAGAATTTATTACACCGAAAATAGCACTGGTATGCATTCCCTTGCTGTTGATTAAAGGATTTTTAATGAAAGCAAAATGAGCCCTGTATAATAATGCAGTGCCGTCAATTAAGTACAGTTTCTCATCCATTCTGAACTTCCCCTTTTTTTATAAATTCATTAAAATAAGAGCAGGGATTTTTTGGCAAGCGAAATTTGAAAAAAGTAAAAGAACGGGATTGAGAGATTGTGAGTGGAAAATTTACGAAAGTGAGCAATTTTTTGTTTTTTTTAACAAAGAGAACAGAGAAAAAAAGAGAAAGTTAACAAAGAGGAAAAGAGAAAAAAAGAGAAATTTAACAAAGAGAGAAAGAGAAAAAAAGAGAAATTTAACAAAGAGGGAAAGAGAAAAAAAGAGAAAGTTAACAAAGAGGAAAAGAGAAAAGGAGTTATTTTGTGATTTTTGTAAAAAGGAAGAAAAAAGCTCCCGGCATTCTCATCCAACAAAAAAATAAATATGGTTGGAATAAGCCCTTTTTCCAATATGTTATAAAACATTTTTAGGGACAAGCCATAAATAATTATTACATAGTCCTGTGACAATAAAAAATTAGAAGGAATACTATAAGACAACGAAAGTAATGTCTTGCTGCCCAGATATTAAAAAAAATTGAGTTGGCAATAGATACTTTACCCCGTAATTCCGTAGCTTGTAGACATATAATAGTTGCAGCTTTTTCCTGAATGAAATTAAAAAGACAGAAGCTGTGCTCCTGTCATTATCTGGATTTATAAAATTACCTTGTGAACTTAGTTTAACTACTTGTTGCCTAGTCATTTCTTTAATGACTCTTTAACGACTCTTTAACAATACCTTAACTTTGTTAAGGAGTCGTTAAAGAAATGTTAATGCAGCATAAAAGATTAAACTTGGCAGGAAATAATGTGCTGACTAAAAACAGGTAAAGGTCTCGTATATTGCAAGATAAGTTATTGCAATATAGCATAAATGTTTAATTTTGGACACTATAAATTAGGAACAAGCAATAGAGAAAAAAGGTTAAGGCAAATATTTTCTTCGCCAACTCCTTTTCTCTATTAACATTATTTCTTATTATTGGATGGCAGTTATATTGCATAAAAATCTCCGGATTGCTATTTTCGTAGAAATCCACATCAGACAGGAAAATATTTATGCCTTTTAAATGTAAAAACTATATTATATCATCAGGTTAAAACCTGTTGTTATAAAACTGCCATTCCTAACAGAATTATCTATAATCAATGGTAAAATAATTGCCCGAAAACTAGTGAAGGTGATACTATGATGTAGAAAGGTGTGTAAGCTACTCGTAAAATTCACGATTTTTCAGCAGTGAAATTTTTGATTCACAATTTTCACCTGCCTTCCCATAAACCACATCTCACAAACTATCTCACTTAAAACCGAACTATAGCAGGTTTCCGAATTGAAAAATGGCGAGTTAAAACATAAATACTTTAGGAAATATTTACCCATCCCTGGGTGACAAGGTAGCTTATAGTAGAAGCGATAGCTTCCTTTTTACCGGAAGTGTTCCATTGCTTTTTCCAGTTTAGGATATAATTGTAAAAATCCATTTCTGAAACAAGGTCTATATTAACCACTTGAGTAAGCTCGTCTAAAGTATATATAATAGTGCTAATTTCTTCTGCATGTTTGGTAGATTTTACTCTGCTGAACAGGTCCACAACTTTAGCAATAATATCTTCATAATGTGAGATTATTTTTTTACTTTTATTTCTTAAATTTGGGTATTCAATTCCTGTTTTAATGGCTATCTGGTTACCTTTTGAAACGATAGTTATGAGGTTTTCTCTACTAAGTAATTGATGGAATTTATTTATATCTGGAGAATAGGGACCGTATTTTCCTTTCTTAAACTGAAGTCCTGTATCAATCCCTGCTATTTCAGAAAGATAACAGATTTTTTGAAATATTGTATAACCGATATTCACTGTATATTTCATTTGTTCCAAACGGTAGATGATTTCCAGAATGGCAATCCAACCAGGTATTATTTCCCTCTCTAAAGTTTGGGCTGATATGGATAAATCAGGTGAAGAGCATAAAAATTCCCGGATTAGATACTTTTTTTCGGTTCCGTAGGGAGCATAAATTTCCACCGGAATATCTATTTGAGAAAGTTTTTGGTACATAACAGGACCTACCTGCTGCCATAATAGACCTCCATTTCCACAACCTAAAGGCGGAAACGCAATGGACTTAATTCCCCAGTCATTATAATGTTGGATAAAAAAATCCAGTCCTTTGCTTATGCTTTCAAAGTTAGATAAATCCTTCCAGTGTTTTTTGGTAGGGAAATTCAATATCTGATTACCAAAAATATCTTTATAGAGATAGGGAACGCCTTCTTGAACTTCCCCCGCCTTACATCTTTCTACATAATCTTCATACATTTCCGGATATTGCATTTTAAAAAGTTTAGCTATTCCCTTTCCCATAACCCCTACACAGTTTACAGTATTAACTTTGGTTTGCATTGAACTGTTAAATATGTCCCCGGTTAAAACTTTTATCATTCCATCCTCCATTATCTAAAAAAAATATAGGGTTTCACCTGAACAGGTTTATCAAAACCGTATTCCTTAAAAATATTCTTTAGTTCATCTTTCGCTACATAAGCACATTGGATATATTCGTAAGGAACTTTATCCGGTATTAATACTTCTGCGCAGAGCGAACCGCGTAAGCGATATTTTTCTTCAAATTCGACTGAATTCCAATTCTCAGAGTATATTTCATTAAAATCAAGAGTAGTAAGCGCTACTTTTGGCTCAAGAAACTTACAAAGCTCTCTGGCTGCATTCATATCTGAAACAACTACACCTTCATATTCTAATATAATCGGATTTACTGATAAAACACATATTTCTTTATAATATGCTCTTCGTTTATACATCATAGGATTTCTCGGATTAAAATAGAGATTAACATATTCATGCAGCAGCCTGCCATTAGGTATTCTTTTTCTATCTCTTCTTTCTTGAACTTCTTCCAATGCTATTGATTTATGCTTTAAATTTTTTGCTCTTTCATAACACATAATCCCGTTTTTCATTATTGATGGAATATTTTCTATATGTGTTATGTAAAATAGTTCATTCCGAAAAGACATTTAATCCTCACCAAAATATTCTTTTTCTTCCATAAATTTTAGCTTATATCCTGTCAATAAAATTTTGTTTTTTCACTCAGATTCCCCCATTTTAAAAACAGGGTAGTATAAATTGTTGAGAATCAGTCCATTTCACTTTATAGTTAGAGATGTCGTATCCTGTTACATTAGTGAAATAATCGGACACCCGCTCAATAATGAGATAATAAAAGCAATTTTATATCTATTTCCATAATTTGCTTGAGGAGAATATCACATTTGAGAAAGCAGCTGCCAGTTTGTCTATAATTTTTTTAAGGAATAGAGATAACACATTGCCCGGAACATCGTATCAAAGACAGACCTACTGTCGTTGCTGCTATTATTAAAAAGACCAGGTAGATTCCAGAACCAGGAAGTTGTTTGAGTTGGCTTGGAGAAAGCTTAACAAGGTCGTTCAGGCAAATGGTAAAGACAATCTTTTGGATTGGCTGAATGCAACTTATTATAAGATAAATGTTTATCTTTATTTCCCTGCGGCTCACTGGAGCAGGATAAAGTGTACCAATGCACTCTAGCGCTTAACGGGTTGGAGCAATGCAGCTTATTATAAAAAAGAACTTGACTTGGATTATCAAGCTGGAAAGAATGCAATTGGTTAATTGCTATAACATAGATTGCGAGAAACGAGGATGATAAAATGTCCTCAAATAACATGAGAAACAATGAGGTGGAATATATACCAACTTTTAGGACCAAACTGAACTCAGGGTTTCCCAAATAATTAAACACATAAGGAGAAGAAATGAAACAATGTATATTATTGTTTGCCTTGGTGCTCGTTTTAATTCCTTTAAGTGGAACAGAAAGAGTAGGGGGTTGGATTCATAATGATACTGTCTGGACTGCAGTAAATAGTCCTTATATTGTGCATAGCTTTCTCTATATTGCTTCGGGAGTAACTCTTACGCTAGAACCCGGAGTTCAGGTTCTGGTTATGGGAGCTCCCAATAGTGTTGACTGGTATATGAGTTTTTTCTGGACGGGAACAGCAAGCCATCCAATTGAGCCAATTGCCAAAATGATATTGGTTTATGGTAAAATTGTGGCATTGGGCACAGAAGAAGAACCTATAATCTTTGATACCTATCAACCTGATTCCAGTTATCGTTGGGAAGGAATTCATTTTTTTGAGGGTGCACCCAAATCCAGCTTTGAACATTGTTATTTTAAAAGAACATATATAGCACTTCTAGATTATATGTCAGGAATTTATTGTGGTGCTTTACGTTTTAATAATGGCAGATTCTATATTAGATATTGTACTTTTGAAACTAATAAAATTGGTATTGCTGGTCGTTTAAATGAAAATGCAATAATATATGGTTGTAAATTTTTATCTTTTGATCTAAGCGGTTTTCACCCTATCTCAGAGTTTATATCCATAACATCCACTCTGGAAATTCCTCCTACCCTTATTATTTCCCGATGTGAATTTCAAGGAGTTTCTGATAGTATAGGTGCATCAAATGTTCATATGATAGCATTGTTTAATAAATATATTAATTTCAAGGAGAGATATATGGTAAAAAGTGATCAATTGGATCGCTATACTGGAACATCTAGTTATTATGGGACTATTTCCACTAACTCTACACTTAAATTGTATTGTGGTTCCCGGGCTGAAACAGACACTGCCTATTGCCGTAGAAATATAATCATTAATTCTAATCATTCTGTTTATCGTTCTGAATATGGCAGTAGTGGATCTGGTCATTTATTTGTTTCCGATAATTACATATACGGTTACGCGATATTATATATTAAAGCTCCCAATTCCGATATTAATAATAATATTATAGAAACCCTTTTTAGCTGCCCCGTAGAGTTTATAACCTCTGATCCTTATGCACCGGTTCAACCCAGATTCTACAACAACCTATTAAGATATGTTAATCCTGATAATAATAATGCTATAGCAATAAGTTCCCGTTATTCATCACCCATATTATTTAATAATGATATAATCAATTATTCTTGTATTTTTGCTCCTGTGAACTCAACCGCCTTTTTTTATAATAATATTTTGGATGACGGATATATCTCTACCCGAAATAGTATGGAATCCATTATTGATCCTCCTCGACCCTCATTCTATAATAATTGTTTACGGATAGCCCTTTCTCCGTCTTATACCCTGGTAGATAATATTTTTGCCGCTCCTTTATATACTGATTCTCTAGCAGGGGATTTTACTCTTAGTGCAAATTCTCCCTGTATAGATGTAGGAGCTTATGTTCCTTATATGCCGGTATATGATTTGCGCTATTATAAAAGATCTGTTTCCGGAACTAATAACGGTTTTCGGTTTACCGATATCGGGGCTTATGAATACAACTCGGTTTACATAGGTGGAATAAGCGGTTATGTTTATGATTCTTTAACTTTGGAAGCAGTGGATTGTGCCAAAATAGAAATAATCGGTAAATTGCCTGAATTCAGTGATACTTTGGGTTGTTTTCCTTATAAAACCGGTGCTGGAATTTATACTGTAAAAGTAAGTCGCTGGGATTATGAAGACCTGATTATACCTAATGTTACAGTTGTGGAAGGAGAGGATACTATTCTTAATATTCCCTTGGTGCGAAGTGCAACAGACATTGAGGATAATACCTTACCTCCTGCCCAAGTGGACTTTGCCTTAAGTAACTATCCCAATCCTTTCAATCCGGAAACTATAATCAGTTTTATTCTTCCGGAAAGTGGAGAGGTGACCGTAAATATCTATAATGTAAAAGGGCAGAAAATTACGAATCTTTGTAATGAGATACTTTCTAAAGGTCATCATACCTTGCTTTGGAAGGGAACTGATGCTAATGGCTGTTCTCTTGCCAGCGGAATATATTTTGTGCGTTTAGAAACCAAAGGAAAAAGCCAGTGCTACAAAATGATGATGGTAAAATAAAATAGTGAGAGGGTAAAATAGACAGCAACCCTGATTTATTATAAAGATCTCTCCTAGATAACACAGACAAAAGAACAGGGGATGTTTTATTATATTCTTTTCCACTTTATATTCCCTGCTCTGAGTTAATAGACCCAAGTTACTTCATTTCTCTTTTCCCTTTATGAAGAGAAAAAATCTTTTGTTGACCTTCCATCTTGACAGAAAGCAGGTCTTGCAAAAAATAGCCATATAAAAAACAGAAGGGAAGAAAAAAAAGTGGAAAGACCTTCCTGGCAACAGTATTTTATGGAGATGGCATATCTTGTTTCCAAGCGCAGTACTTGTTTGCGCCGAAAAGTAGGTGCTGTTTTAGTTCGGGATAATCAAATTATCGCTACAGGTTATAACGGCAGCCCTAAAGGTGTTCCTCATTGCTCAGAAATTGGTTGTTTAAGAGAGCAGCAAAATGTTCCATCGGGAAAAAATCATGAGCTATGTAGAGGAGTTCATGCTGAACAAAATGCTATTATTCAAGCTGCTATAAATGGTTCTTCTACTCGGGGTGCTATTCTTTACTGTACCAATCAACCCTGCAGTATTTGTGCTCGTTTAATTATTAATGCTGAAATCAAAACCGTTTATATTGCCGAAACCTATCCTGATGAATTAGGGGAAGAACTCTTTCGTGAGGCAGGTGTTGAGCTTATCCAGTTTGATTTGAAAAGTAATACGCTAAAGAAACTAATCTAATGAGTATTTTTCGGCATTTTACTGTAAAGGACTTAATCATAATAACTTCCATAGCCGCTTTGGGAATAGCAATTAAGCCGGTTATTAATCCTGTAACTAAGTTAATTTCCACTCCTTTGGGAATACCTGGTGGTTCTATTACAGGTGGGCTTTATATGCTCTGGTTGGTTTTAGCAGTTGTGATTGTAGATAAACCCCTCACCGGAACGCTTTTTGGTATTTTACAGTCAATTCTGGTTTTGCTAATTGGAATGGCAGGAAAGATGGGTGCTTTTTCTTTGGTGGCATATACAGCACCGGGGATTATTGCAGACCTTTTATTTTGGCTGCTGCCCTATAAGGATAAGCTGATAACGCATTTGTTTCTATGTGGTTGTGCCAATTTAACCGGGTCTTTGATTTCTTCCGCTATATTTTTTCGGATGCCGGCTGAGATAATTGTTTTCAATACCTGTATGGCATTTAGTTCTGGTATTTTAGGTGGCTATCTTGGTTTTGGTATTTACCAATCACTAAAGGGAGCAAGGATTATTCAATGAAGAAGTATTTGTGTCTTTGGACTATACTGGGAGTTATTTTGACCCTATCATCTTTGGAACTAATAGATACTAAAGGTATTAGCTATTATTATGACAATACTGAACTGTATAAAAAGGAAATGCAGGAAATAAAAACCACCCGTGAGAATGATGGAATTGTGCGTCTTAACACCTGGCAGGGTTTTCGCTTTGATATTTGGTTGAAACAGCAAAAATTAGGCGATTTTGCCACCATCCGTTTTGAGTCCTCAGACCGCTATCAGGTAACTTTGGAAAAAGCTGAATTTGATTCCCTGGAAAGTTACATTGTTACAGGTCAAGATGGAGTTCCTTTTGAGGAAAATATGCTGCGCTTAATTTTTCCTGCTTTAAGAGAAATGCAATGGATAAAAGGTTTGGAGCGTGTTGTGCTGGAGAATTTTCAACCGCTGATTCGTCCCCGTCGTTTTTATCTTATGCAGGAAACCTTGAAAAAATATACTTTACAACAAGACCCCAAACCCTTTGTAAAAACACAAGGTTGGTTTCTCAGTGATATTTTAATGGATTTATCAGAAGCGGAAGAAAAGCAGGTGATTTTATGCAGCAGAGATGGGCTGAAACAGCATTTAACCTATCCTTTGCATTTGGAGGGAGCAATTCTGGAAAAGACAACCGAAGGGCATTACAATTTAAAAAGTCCTCAAATTCCGGGTGGAATGTGGATGAAGGATATTATTTATCTGCAATGTGATAACTATGCTTTAATTAGCGATGATTCCATAAATCAGCTTATCCGTTTAGCTAAAACACTGCATTGGGAAACAACTCCGGAAATGCAATTCAGGATTGTTTTTGAGGATGGGGAAGAAGTGATGAATTTTACCGATGCCTTAGCTGAACCGCAAGTTTTTAGAGGAGCGCTTTTCATAGAGATTTTCTGATGCTTATTTTGAAGGATTTCGGTATTTCCTTTGCGGAACGGAAATTATTGGATGATATCAATCTGAAAATTCCTGAGGGCTGTATATTTCATTTAAAGGGACCTAATGCCAGCGGGAAAAGTTCTTTGCTGAATGCTATCAGTGGAATAATTCCGGAATATGTGAAAGCCAAAACAACCGGTAACATTCTTTTGGGAAATATGGATTTGCAAACAATTCCCCTAAAAGAAAAATATCACTATTTATGGCATCAGTTAAGCGATACTGAAGCCCAGTTATTTTTCCCCGATTGCTTATCCGAACTTGCTTTTGCTTTGGAACATATTGCTTTGCCTCCAGAAATGATTATTCCTAAAATAAACCTAGCAGCAGGGCAATTTGGGTTGGAAAATATGTTATATAGAGACCCTTCAACTCTTAGCGGAGGGGAGAAAAAACTTTTGCTTTGTGCTGTTGCTGAGACAATTAATCCTCTTTTACTGCTTTTAGATGAACCCTTAAACGGATTGGATAAACAGGCAACCGATTTGGTCTTGAAGTGGCTTAAAAGCAAGAAAGAGCAAGGTAAAATTATAATAGTTGCGGATCACAATCCCCTGATAGATGCAATAGTTGATGGTTCATTCACTTTACCGGAAAATCCACGACCGCTAAAGTTGGACAATTCATTATTTATGAAAACAGATTTGAATTTGCAGAATAAGCAGGATTGTGCTGTAGGACATCTTCCTGAAGTTCTTTACAATATTGAAGAGCTCAGTTTTGCTTATCCTAATGCAGAACTTTTAGTAAAAGACCTGTCGCTGAACATAATGAACACAGAAAATATCCTGCTGCAAGGAAAAAATGGAGCCGGTAAAAGCACTTTACTTAAATTGCTAACAGGATTGCTAAAACCTGGAAAAGGGAAAATATCCTTGAAAGGAAAACAGCTGCAAGGTTTGGACTCTAAGAACTTTGCTCACTTTTATTACCAAAGCCAGATAACCAGAGAAAACCTTTTAGGAATAAGCGTTAAACAAAACTGGTTGTTCTGGCAACTGGCAATTTTAGAGCTTAATGATTTAACCTTAAAAGAAGACCCTTTGTTTACAGAGCTTTCTGCTGGACAGCAGAAAATGGTTTCACAGCAAATTTTACCTTATTTGTTATCCAAATTCTGGATATTGGATGAGCCCTTTGCTTCTTTGGATGAAAATGCTAGTAAGCAACTACTGCAATTACTGCAATATAAAAGCCAAAACTACCCGGGAATGCTGATTGTTTCTCATTTTTTGGAAGAACATAGGGAGCTTTTTGATAGAGTGCTCTCATTACGAAATCAAACCTTGCAAGAAGAAAAGTAATGAAAAAAAGTTCTCTTCATCCGTTAACTCATATCTTTATAGTTTTGTTGCTTTCCACTTTTGTTTTTATTGCTAAAACCCCGGCTTCTTTATTGTGCCTTACTATTTTGGCTATGCTTTATGCTGGGTGGCGGATGGAAAATGGTTGGCAAAAAGTTTTCCAGACGCTCTGGCATACTTTACCATTTTTATTGATATTAGCGTTCTTTCAAATTGTGTTTAGGCGTAAAGGAACGATGCTTTGGTCTTATGGAATATTAAAAATAACCAGGGAAGGAGTTCTTATTTCTGTTCAGCTGGCTGCACGTTTATTAACTGTTATTTATTGTGCCAAAGGATTAGCTGTAATGAATTATACTGAATTTTCCAAAGCATTTTCTGCTTTGCGTTTACCTGAAGAGCTTTCTTTTATGCTATCTTATGCTATCCATTTAGTTCCCAAGTTTTTAAGCCAATTGAAGGGATTTGTTACAGGACTTAAATTACGGGGAATTGATGCAGCCAAGTTATCATTATCTAAACGCTTACAGGTTTATAAACAACTATCTATAACGGCTTTAGCAGAACTAATAAGAAGCAGTGAAACAGCTGCTATTGCCTTGGAATTAAGAGGTTTTAGAAGTGAAGGTAAACATAGTATATTGCATCAACAGAAGTTCAGCTATCGGGATTTACTCTGTTTACTGATTTTCGGGGCATTGGTAGTATTGGTTATCCGGATTTGAGGTTTCACGCAGATTTCGCAGATTTCGCAGATTAGAATTAGAATAGGGATTCGGACAAATATAAGATGAAGAATGAATATTGCAATTGTAATTGTAGACAACTCTCAATGCTTTCGGTGTCCTTATTATATAAAATAAAATCTGCGGGAAACGAAACTGTCGGCATTAGTTTTTCCCTTTCACTTTTTCAATCCAGTTAATCAGTTAATCCAGTTATTTGTGTTCTGTCTATTTTTTCGTGCTGGCAGCAACAGCTTGGGGATGCTGTAAATTTTCCATATTCTTCAGCAGGGTCTGTTGCTGTGTTTTGAATCTTTCCATTTGCGTTGTATTCAGCTTTTCGGTTCCTACCATTTTCAAGTTTGCAGGATTGATATATTTTTTACCTTTGATTAAACCAAAATGCAGATGAGCTCCTGTAGCTCTTCCAGTAGCTCCAACGCGTCCAATAATTTGTCCTTTTTTTACGCTCTGTCCTTTTCGCACACTCATTGAGGAAAGGTGAGCATATTGAGTTAAAAGTCCACTGGGATGTTTTAAGCAAATTTCATTACCAAAACCACTGTTGTAACCTGCCTTTGTTACTTTTCCATTAGCAACAGCATAAACAGGAGTTCCATAACGCGCACGATAATCAACTCCTTGATGATAAGCCCAGGTTCCATAAAAAGGATCAATGCGTTTACCGAAAGGAGAAACAAGATGAATTACAGATAGAGGAAAACCAACTCCGTTGCTGTGGCAGCTTTTTCCTTCTTTAGTATAAAGACCATTGAGCACTGAATTTTCTTCTGCATCTTCATATCGGAACAGTTCACAAGTACCTGTTCTTTTTCCACTATATTGAACATAGAATATTTTTCTGCCAGGCAGGGTTTTTCCTTCAAAAATGCATTCTTCTACAAAGACACGGAAAAAATCACCATTACGGGCATCGCGAGCAAAATTTATTTCTGTTTCCAAGCTGTTATTTATTATCTGTTTATCCTGAGGAGCAAAACCCATTGCCAGAAGTGAAGCATCCAAGGTATCTTCTAATCTTCCTTCCAGGATTCTTTTAATTTTAGTTACCGGTAATGCTTCCAAATTATAGATCAGGGAATCTCCACTAACCGTAAAATGATGACGGGTAATCGGTTCCTGCACAAACATCATTTTGGCTATATGTTGTTTATCTTCCGAAAGCAATATTTTAAGTGTATCACCGGGCTGAATAGTAGAAACATCAATATAATCGCCAAAATTAAAAGCCAGCAAGCCAACTTCTTTCAGGGGTAAATTCAGGTTTGCCAGCACGGAAAAAATGCTGCCCCCGTCAGGAATTGTTTCTATTATCCAGGGATTTGAGGGTTTTTCCGAATCAAGTTTAAATTCAACTGGGGGTTTAGGATTGATACCCATCAAACTAATCAGGCAAAAAGTGGCTATAAGCAGAAAAATAAAGGCGAGAAGAATATCTTTTCCCCAATTCATAAGCTAACTCCAATATTGGTTTTGGAATCCGGTTCAAGGTCTGATTTAGAGTGTTTTTCACTGTAAGGATGAAAATGAATATGCACTTGTCTTAAGCCGGTGCTGAATTTATCCAGCAAGCGTTTTTCTACAGAATCGGAAATAACATTTCCTTTATCAACGCTGATATCTCCATCTACTGTAATAGTCATATTCACTGTAAAATAGGGACCGAAGCGATGAATGCCCAGGTCTTCAATACTACGAACTCCCTCCACAGCCAGTGCTTCGGTTCTCAGTTCACGCACAAAATCCTCGTCAGGAAAATAATCCATCAGTTCTCTTGAGGATTCCATTATTATTTCTACTCCGGTTTTAATAATATAAATAGCAACTACAGCTCCAGCAGCAGGGTCCATCCAATAATAGCCAAGACGACCAAATAGGACACCAACTACAACAGCTACGGCAGCCATAATATCATTCAGATGGTCATTAGCCAATGCTTTGAGAGTTGGATTTTTGGTTTTAGGTATGTTTTTACGGGTATAAGTATAAAGGAATATTTTCAAACCAAAGGTAAAGATAGCTATAACTAAAGTCCAAATAGATAAAGTATGTCCTATTTCTGTTTTGGAAAGCAAGTCATAAACCTTATTAACGGATTCCCAAAAGATGGCAATTCCGGTAGTGAGAATAAAAGCACCAACTACAATTGCAGAAATGGATTCCAGTTGTCTATGACCATAAGGATGTTCTATGTCAGCAGGTTTTTGAGCTTGTTGCATAAAGATTTTAACGGCAATGTAATAAACGACATCAGAAGTGGAATTTATGCCATCCGCTAAAAGGGCGGAACTATGTCCTAAGATACCTACACAGGTTTTGAGAATAGATAATAATATATTGGAAAACAGACCTAAATTAACAGTTACTCGGGTTAAATTATCGCGGTCCGTCACTTTTTTATATCTCCATCACATCCAGTAGAGCATAATTCTTGAATGTCTTATATAATGTTTGATGAAATTCATCTGCATCTAAATCGTTATTACCAACCCCGTGAGGATTTACAGCTATTGCTTTCAGTTTGAAAGGAATTAGGGAAAGCGGTTTTTGAGTATTTAAAAAGACCTCAAGTTCGTTGCTGCTTAGTTTAATACATTCCGGGTGACGAAAAATAAGCTGAATTCTGTATAACTGTTTTCCTAAACGACTATTCACACTGCTTGTATAGGCACCGGGAAGATAGAGGTGACTGGGATTTTTCAGTTGACTTAATATTTCCAATAGCTTGGTCTCATGGGAAATTAAAGAAACCAAACCCGTTTGTTTCCATCTTCCTTTATATTTTATAAGGATATTGTTTTGTTCAGCAAGCTTTTGTAATGCAGGGCTTCTGTATGTTCCAATTTGAGATAAAGTTATCAGCCGTCGCAGTTCTTGAATTATTGCCTGTTGATTACCAAAACTGGCTCCGGCAGTTAAAATTATAGCATCAATCTCATTACTTAAAGCTATTGACTTTCTATCCAGAGAGCCGTCTATCAAAACTTTTTCCGCTCCCAGTTTTTTTAGTAGTTCAGAGCAGGCAATTTGTCCGCTAACACTTACAGGACCGGTTATTTCTGTTTCTAGATATTTTTCGCTTTTTACTATCCAGAGTTCTCTACTTCCGCTTGGGAAATTGGTTTTAGCCAGGATACTTATTCCCGAGCCGTGTTGTAACAGGGTTTTTGCGTCGGTACAAAAAAAACAGCCCTCAGGGATTTTCACTTTGGGCTTGGGAATCTTAAACAGGGTATCTTCCGTTTCACCATCACGACCTGTGCTCAGAATACCCCACTGATAAGGATAATTTGCCAGAATATAGTTCAGGACTGTTGTCTTACCTGCATTTTTACAGATTCCCACAATTGCTATATTTTTATAACGCTTATCGGAAATCCAGGAGAATTCCAAAAAGTTTCCTTTATTGTTTTCTACGATGGTTACGCTTTGTTTCCGCGGGACCTATGGCTACTTTTTTACCCCGCATTAAGGACATTATACCTTCTGTGGATTGAAATTCATCCGCACAAAGAGAACGGTATTTGGTTTCGTCTTGTTTCTCAAATTCCGGTTCCGTGTATGCAGTTATAAAACCTTCGTAGTTTCGTAAAATAACTCTTCCCGGCATTTGGGATATAACATAATTGGGCATTACAGGAATTTTACCTCCACCCCCGGGAGCATCAACAACATAAGTTGGAATACATAATCCGGATGTATGACCTCTCAAACTTTCTATGATTTCAATACCTTTGGCAATAGGAGTGCGGAAATGGCTGATGCCTTCAGAAAGATCACACTGATAAATATAATAGGGACGAACTCTATTTTTAACCAGTTTATGGACAAGAGCTTTCATTACATCCACATTATCGTTTACACCTTTTAAAAGAACAGATTGATTGCCCATTGGAATTCCTGTTTCTGCAATTTTAGCAAGGGCTTTACAGGAGTCCTCACAAAGTTCATTGGGATGATTAAAATGCGTATTCAGCCAAACAAACTTATATTTCTTTAGAATCTCTAGTAGCAAATCAGTATAGCGTTGCGGCAAAACGACTGGAGTTCTGGTTCCTAAACGCACAATTTCTATATGTTCAATTTTGCTTAAGCGATTTAAAATATCATCCAAACGCTCGTCACTTAAAGTGAGAGGATCGCCTCCACTTAAGATTACATCGCGCACTTCTTTATGTTCTTTAATATATTCCAGTGCTTTTTCCACATTTTCTTTGGGCATTGGAGCATCGTGTTCTCCTGCTTTTCTGCGGCGGGTACAATGCCTGCAATACATTGCACATTGATCAGTTAAAAGTAGTAAAACCCGATCAGGATAGCGATGAGTCATTCCAGGAACAGGAGCATCAGCATCTTCACTTAATGGGTCTGACATATCAGAAGGAGAAATATGGCTTTCTGCAATGCGAGGAATTGCCTGTAAACGAATCGGATCATAAGGATTGTTGTGATCAATTAAAGAAAGATAATGGGGAGTGATAGCCATCCTAAAAGAAAATGCCTTATCCCTAAAAACAGCTTCTTCTTCGGGCTGTAGTTCAATGTATTTAGTAAGCTCTTCATAAGTAGTTATCCGATTTTTAATTTGCCAATGCCAGTCATTCCATTGTTCAGGAGTGGCAATGCTTTTAATGTCAATTATCTTGCTCATTTTGTCCTCTTTGTTTAGTCCGCATAGCGTTCTTTAAAAATTCTCATTAAAACCGGATTGCGCCGTAATAAATCCAAAGCAATTTCCGAATGATGATGAGCATAACCATTACCAATCATCATATCTACATCAGCACCAATGCCTTCTGCACCCAAAGCTGCTTTTGTAAAAGAAGTAGCCATAGAAAAGAAATAGACCAAACCCCGGTCTTTGGCTGCCATAATACTTGGCAGTTCCGTATCTCTTGTATTTACTACATTGATCACTACATCCGCCATTTTGCCTTTAGTAAGGCGGGAAACCTCTTTTTGAATAGTTATAGCATCAGTTGCTGCCGCGAGGATAACTTCATCACAACCGGTGGCTTTACAGGTAGGAATGTAGTTTTCATTGCGCACAACCCCAATCACTTTTCCACAAATTCCTGCTCGTTCTTTGGCTACAGCATTGCATAAAATTCCGCTTTTTCCATTAGCACCAATAATAACTACTGTATCATCCGGTTTCACCAATCTTTCTACCTGAGCAGGAGCCCCGGCAACATCCAAAATGGAAAGCGCCAAATTTTCATCCAGATCATCTGGTAATTTGGCATAAACGCCACTGCTGAAAAGAATTGCCTGCCCTTCAATTTCCATTTGATCCTTGTCTAACAGCACTTTTTTCACTTTATTTATTTTGAGAGGAGTTAGCGAAAGCGAAACCAGAGAAGCAATTTTATCCCCTACTTTCACTTCTTCCTTCATCTCAAATTTATCACCTATAGCGGCAACTCTGCCGATAAACATTCCTCCGGAACCAGTATCTTCATTTTTATGCTTGCCTGTTCTATTGGTAAGGTCAATAGTATGCTCTGCGAATGCTTTTTCCAAGTTCTTATGCCCTTGGGCAATAAGCTTGTTTTTTATCTGATGAAAAGAAGCGGAATCAATGTTTAAACGAATAACATCAACCAGCATTTCATTGTCCCAAATTTCGCTCATATCATTATTCAGAATTTTTGCCGGTTGCGGTAAAACTCCTTTGGGCTCAATTACACGGTGCGTTCCATAGCGGCATCCATTACTTTTCATTTTCTCCTCCAGCGAAGATGTCTATTTTCTTATTTTTAATCATCTTAATAATATCAATCCATATTTTAATAAATGCCTATGCTGTCAATCCTTTTGTGTGTGAACATCAAGAACAATTTATGCCACAAAGCTTTCCGCTATTATACCTGTAATCTATTTGCTGCAGTTAAGTTTCCTTTATGTTCCGTTTTCTGAATTAAATAACTTTGATATGCATTTTAAGCTTAACCGCTTCCGATATGAAACCCATATCGTTCTCATATCATTCCCATATCGCAATATGGGAATCATAAGGGAACTTATTGCAAAGCATAGCGTTAGCAAATAAAGGCAAATTACACTCTGAAAATGAATACACTAAAGGAAAATAAAAGACAACTCTACTATTTTTTTTCTAACTAAAAATTAGAATTTGCATGAGCAAATTCCAATCTTCATCTGGAGTAAAAAGAAAGCATAAAATATACAGAAAAACTGCAAAAAAATGCTTGACATTATGATATGCTCAATTTTATTGGTATTAGTATGCAGAAAAAGTGCATAACAAGGAGAAAAAAATGATTATCACCTTCAGTGTCCAAAACTTCCTTTCCATCCGGAATAAAGTAACTTTGGATTTTCGTGCTACCAGTGATAAAACTCTGGAAGATTATTATGTTGTTTCCATTGATAAACCAAAGCGAAGAATTCTGAGAATGGCTATGATTTATGGAGCAAATGCTTCCGGAAAAACCAATCTGCTTATGGCTTTGAATTTTTTAAAACAATTTATTAGTAACACAACTGCCAATAAGGAAATTCGTATTCCTATAGTTTCTTTTGCACTGGATAAAGATAAGTCCTCTATTTTTGAGGTTGAATTTCTACAAGAGGGTGTGGTTTATAGCTACTATCTGGAATTAAACGAAAAATATATTATTCAAGAAAAGCTAAGCTATTTTCCAAAAGGAACAAAAGCACTTGTCTTTTCCCGCAAGCTGATAAATATAGTTGGTTATAAATATAATTATAACTGGAAAAATGCAGATATAGACAAGAAACAAAAAGATGCTTTAGAATTAACAATCCAAAATCAATCAGTTCTTTCTAAAATAGCTACAATACAATATTCGGGTGTTCTCCAGGAAGCAAGAAACTGGTTTACTGGAACAATGGATCCCATTTTGGACTATAATGCCAATCTTTTTAACTTCAATTATCGTAATTATCTAAAAAGTTCTGAACAGGAAAAAAAATTTAAACCTTTATATTTGGAACTTTTGAAAAGAGCTGATTTCTTCATAGAAAATTTTACTATAGAAGAAGAGAAAATTCCTATTGCTAAATTACCCCTTGAATTAAGAGCTTTGATTGAAATTAACAATGCAAAACAAGAAGATGATAACCAACAAAAAGAAATAACCGCGCTTATAAAAGAATTTACCCATAAAACTCCCTCCGGAACTTATGTTCTAGATTATAATCTGGAATCAATGGGAACTCAAAGGTTTTTTGGTTTGATCGGATTTCTTTTTGAGCTATTATATAAAAATCGGATAGTCCCAATAGATGAAATTGAAAGCTCATTGCATATTGATTTAATCATTCATTACATCACCACTTTTTTAAGAAATAAAAGCAAGGGACAATTAATATTCACCTCTCAAAATACGGCTCTCTTAAAAGAAAAAGATATCTTACGCCGAGATGCAATCTGGATTACTGAAAGAAATGAAGATGGAAGCACTTCTCTAACCAGCGTTTCTGATTATCCAGTTCGGAAAGAACATTCCATTGAAAGTATTTACAGAAAAGGATTGATAGGCGGTTTACCTAATTTGGGATCTACGCTCTTGGAGGGTGAAAATGACAAAGAATAGAGGTAAACACTCCAGACCTTTCAGACCCGTAATATTGGTTTATTGTGAAGGCGAAACAGAAAAAGAATATTTATCCTGCCTTAAAAAAGATAAATATGCGAATTTGCACATAGAGCTAAAACCACTGATAACCAATACCGGCTTTGAAAATATCTTTAACGAAATTGAACAAAAACTTGCTGAACCATCTGAAACAAATTATAAATATATCTTTTATGTTCTGGACCTGGATGATATCTATAACAAGCACCAAGACGGTAAATACAATGAGAGAAAGAAAAAAGTGGAATCTATAGCTACAGCAAAAGAAAGATGGACAATCCCATTTTTCCTATCTGCATTATTGGGGTTTAACTTTTTCTGAAAGCTATTTTATATTTTCACTTTCTCACTTCAAACTAAGCAGTTCGTATATTTTAACAGCAATGTTTTTTCCTTTAACCTTCACTTCATCCAGGTAGTTGGCATTAACCAGGTCTTTAACTTTTTCATAGGTGAACTCACTGATAATTATATGATTGAAGGTAGTATATTCTTTGTTTAGTCCTTCCAGTCGTGCTCCCAAATTAATTGTATCTCCAATAGCTGTATAATCAAAGATTTGTTCGCTACCCAGATTTCCAACAACAGCCATTCCGGTATTAATTCCGATACCTATATCAAATGGTTCAATGCCTTCGCTTTGCCATTTTTCTTGTAATTGAGAGAGGCGTTCGCGCATTTGCAAAGCTGTTTTACAGGCATCAAAAGAATGATTGGGTAGGGCAACCGGTGTTCCATAAAGAGCCATAATTTCGTCGCCCACAAATTTATCCAGAATACCGTGATTATTGATTATTATTTTAACCATTTCCGTAAGGTATTCATGGAGGATATTTACTGTTTCTTCCGGAGAATGTTTTTCGGAATAGGTAGTAAAACTGCGGATATCGGAAAACAGAACAGTTATTTCTTGTAAAGAGCCACCGAATTTTAAACTTTTAGGATTGGCAAGAAGCTGACTGACCAATTCCGGGGCAAGATATTGCTGAAAAGCATTTCGGATAAAGCGTTTTTCTTTCATCGTTACCCAATAGTGATTTAAAATGCTGGCAACATAGAGAAGAATTAAAAGAATAACCGTTTGCGCTAGGGGACAAATAATTCCGGCTTTGTTAAACAACAACAGATTGATAACAAATAAAATAATCAGCAATCCGATAAGAGCCAAAGCAGAAAACTGAGGCTTTAAAACTTTAAAGAGAAACCAAAGCCCAATCAGCAGAATAATTTCTATCAGTAAAAACAGCCAGGGATTCAGTTTTTTCAAGTAATTTCCCGTTAAAACCATATCCAGAAAATTGGCTTGAATTTCCACTCCTGCAGTCCATTCGCCTCCATAAGGAGTGGGAAATTTATCGTGTAATTCATCAATTGTAGCACCAACTACGACAATTTTATTTTTCAAAACACCACTATCTCTGATTTCATAGAATTCATCTAATTCCGTACCTTGATAACCAGGCATAAAAAAGGTTGAATCATCCAAAATGCTGGCATAGGATAAGGTAGGATAAGTTCCTGCAGGACCTCTGAAATTAATGATTGTCTTATTTTTATCTATTAGAGGAATATATTTATCGGTCAAATGCAATGCCTTGCTGTTAACTTTAATATGCTCAGCCCAATTATTTTGATAGACCCTGAGGTTTGCCAGAGAAGCAATGCCAATGCTATAGAGTTTGGTTTGATCAAAGTTTTCAAATAAGGTATATTTACGGATAAAACCATCAGGATCAGCTTCCATATTTACAATTCCCCAAGGCAAATTATAATCTATTATAGGACTGACAGGAGGAATTATTTGACTTGGCTCTCCGGGACGCTGAGCCGGTAAAACCTTACCGGCAAAAATTACATTCTGGTATTTATTTGCTGTTTCTGCTAGGCGCAAATCACTTTCCGGCAGGGATTTTTCCGTAAATTCTATATCAAATATAATCTGTTGTGCTCCCGCTTGATTCAGATTTTCAATTAGCTTGGAATGATAGTCCCGGGGGAAGGGCCAGGTTTCATCTAAAGCACTAAAAGTGGCATCATCAATACCTATAATGACTATTTTATCGGAAATTGGCAGTTTACCACGCACCTGGAAAAGCAGATCTTGAGTTTTGTATTCCAGGTTTTTAAAGAAAGGGAAAGCAAAAAGAATTTGGACGATTAGCAGAATTACAACCAGGTATATTATTACTTTTTTAATGTGCATCTAAACCTCCTGAATAAAAATAAGTTTTGCAGAGAAGACATTCTGCCCAACGGAGATAATAAATTGTAAGTCACCATTCCAATTAGAACCGTTGGGAAAGCAGAACTCTCCAAATAAAATTACTGTAATCATAAGTGTTATTATCGTTATTATTATAATCAGTAATAGCGATATTGGTATTTACACTTAAGGATTTTAAAGGATATGCCTCAACCCCTAAAATGTAATATTGATAATTTCTATCACCTTGAGCTCCACTTGCAGATACAATCCGATAATTTGTATAGGGCTTAATTTTATCATCCCATAAACTGTATGTGGCTCCTATAAAGAAATTATTATTTTTGCCTTTTTTATTGGTAATTGCTAAAAGGTCTTTATTGTTAGTCAGTGACATAGTAAATTGCAGGGTAAGAGGTATCATTTGAAAACGATTTAACATTGTAAGGCACAAATTGTTGTTTTCGTTATCAGTTAAGTCCTCATTACTTTTTGTGCTATTATCAGCTCCAGTTTGATAACTGATGTCCAGTTGAGTAGGTACATAAGGAATTTGAGTGATATTATAGCCGATCCCGAGAATTAAGTTTTGGGATTTGTTTTCTGCTTTCTGAAATTCGGAAACGATGTCTTGGTTTTGCTTGTTTTTACTTAGATTATTGTAATAAGCCAGTTTGAAATAGGGCAGATTGGTTAAACGCAAGATAGATTGCAGATACCAAGAAGTGGTATTGTTAGTTTCGCTTTTATGCCCTGAAAGGTTATCCTCAATTAAGTTCAAACCTCCGCTTAAGATAAAATATCTGGAAACATTGAAGTTATCAGTAATAGAAATAACTTTGCTATCAGGCATTTGATAGGAAGCACCAAAAGCATTGAAAGCAGAACCGGTTTCGGAATATTGAATACCAAACATATTATTCCGAAAGTAATTGCGGTAATATATAAGCCAAGCAATACTTTCCTTACAGGGTAGAAAAGGAATCATATTTTTATTGAAAACGAACAAATTGCTGAAATCTTGAGGGTTTATAGGAATATTTTCACCGGTATAATCTTCCAATTCTTCTTGAGATAAAGCTCCCGGAATGGTATTGGTGTTCAAAAGAGAAGTGGCAATTTCTGCACCTAAAACTACCTTCTGGGCAGGAATATTAAGTCGGGCATCCATTCCCAAAACTGCATTTTCTTGTGCTTTAGTAGTATAAATTATGCTCTCATTACCTATGTCGTCAGTTTTCGTATATTGATAGTAAGTGCTATTCAGAGAACTGATTACATCGTTATGACGGGTAAGATTAAAACCGATGAAAAAGGACTCTTCATTGCCAATTTGTAAACGGGTTCCAAATGCCTCCTGTTTGAAAGTTCCCGATTTCTGCATACCCTCTACTTCGGAATCAAGATCAAGTTCGTTTGTCGTTTTGCGAACTGTTTGTCCGTGGGTTACATATAGCGACAGGGATTTGTAGTATAAGCGGGAATAAATTCCCCTCAGGTTTTTACCATTTAAAGTTAATTGACTGAAAGTGGGGGCATAATCCCCGGCAAAAAAATCCAGATGAGGAATATTAAATCCAATTGTATAACGGTTAACGGGTTGACTGTTACTATGTTCCAATGAGGATAAATAGAGATTTGCCTGCATAGAAAATATTCCGTAGCTTCCATAAAAGTCAGCCCAGGTAGCAGCATCACTTTTTGTGTAACCGAGAGCAGCATCATCGGAGTAATTATAATAATTGGAGGCAAAATTCACAGTTCCCTGATAGGTAAATTTATTTAATGTTTTGCCTGAGGGTAAAATTTCGGTTGACCAGATGGGAGAATGGACTGTTTTTCCATCTTTTTTTGCGCGTATAACTGCTTTTTTGTTTCCGCTTTGAGGGTTTTCCTCTTTATAAACAATCAAAGGAGGGCTAATTTGAGCTAAAGGGGTAACATTCTTTCCTCCCACCCAAACTTCAATGCTGGCAGGATCAATTTCTTCACTTAGGGCAAAAAAAGAAACCACCAATAAATAGCCCTCTGCAGCTGAAATAATCGGATTATCGGTTAAAAGAACAAAGCCAGGTTCTGCTTCTCCGGAGGCAATATCCGGTTTCAGAATGTAGTTTGGGACTGTTTCATTTTGAGGAGGAAAGTATTCTTTGTTTCCCTGGCTCAATTCAGCGCAAAAATAATATTCTATAACATCGGTAGTTAAATAATCAGCAGGTAAGGTAACAAGAAAATATGAAGAACCTGGGCTATCTTGTTTCATTTCTTCAATTAGCCAGCGATTTGACTTACCGATACGATAATAGACCTTCATTTTGGCTATGTCACTTAAACCCTGTTGAACTTCCACCTTCAAATCGCATTTTTGATGGAAAGAATAAACCTGAGGTGAAATATTCATCAAGGCAACAGCAAAAACCTGAGTAGCGAGAATAATAGATAGTATTAGTAATAAATATTTTTTCATTTTATCATCCTCCTACCAGGTAATTTCTATATACCTGGTTTGACCATTAGGATCAATAACCGGTATGCGCATTTTCCTGATCTCTTTTTCGCGCGTAGATTCCAGTTCCGACAATTCAATTTCTTGGATGTCTTCTTCTGTGCTGGGTCTAATTTCCAAACTGCCATCTGCTTGAACAATAGCAGTATTTCCTGCAGAAACAGATTTTGTTTCGGTTTTATCTAAAATCTTTAACTCTAATTCACCTTCAGTAACGATGAATTTGGTTTGTTCCTGCTCATCAAATTTAGCTAAAAAACCGGTTCCCTTTACGGAAGCAACAGTAGTTGGCGTTTGCACAGCAAAAGGTCCTGTATCACTTTTTATTTGAGAAAAGACGCTTCCTTTGTTTAGTTTAACTGTTTTGGAGAGCTTTTTATCCTTGGCAGAAGCATAAACCTGAACGATGGAATAGGAAAAGACCTTCACAGTAGCTGAACCATCTATATATTTATAAGCGGCAAAGGATTCTTTTCCCGTGCGTATTTCATCATTATTCTGCAAAAAATCACCCGTCTTATGTTTAATCATTTTTGCGGCTCTATGTAAATCCACTTTACCTTTAGAGGCGGAAATTACAGCTACTGAATCCAGAGCTAATAAGTTGGCTGATAAAATGAGGGTAACGGCTAAAAGCAATATCTTTTTCATTTTTACCTCCTCAGTCCTTCAGTTCAACTGAGATTTCCTGTCCCTGTAAAGCATCAATTAGCTCAATCGCATCCTGACCACTATATGCTGTATCTTCAATAATCACAATACCCGTAGGAACATAACCTTCAGTGTAAAGATTCAATAAGGTATTATTTTGCAGCATATTGAGGTGGGTTTGAAATTCGGAAATACTGGTAGAAGCACTTTCTTCATCCACAAACTGAAAAACATACCAGTTACTGGAAAGGTTATCATTACCGGTTTTTTGCTTTATTGGGTTATATTCAGTAGCCAAAGCAGTTGTCACTTTCCAGGCATAATAGTTGCCACCTGTAAAAGGTAGAAATTCAGCAAAACCAATGTTTTCATTCTCACCATCCGGGGTTTCATAAAAAACGGCTCCCGTTCTATCTACGGTATTGAGAGAAGGTGGATTTCCGGGAGGAAACTCTTTGATAATGAGCTTATACTTGTTAAAATCAGTCAACTGTGAATTCCATAAAAAGCTTAGCGGAAAACCACTGACTAATGCCGGTGTTTTGCCGATCGGAACTCCAGGAGAAAGCAAAGTAATATTTCCAGCATTGCGAATTATTATTGTAAAATCATCGGATACCGCATTATTATTATCAAATACAGTTTCAGAATATTCTCTTACCCAGACCTTGAATTTGAGTTCGCCATCGGGAAAATAGCCCGCTAAAACAGCTGATTTTAAAGTAGGACTCTTTTCTATTGCATCTTTCACTGTAATATTTGTATTAGGGTATTTAAAATCAAAAAAGGTGCTTGCTTCGTTGGTTATTAAATCCCTGTTGGTTAAAGTCCAAGATTCCCGATTATCTTTGGAGCTGAAGATTGTTTCTACCAATGAGATATTATTCCACTCCAAAACTAATTTCAGGTCTATTTTTACAAGAGCAGTGCCTGTATTGCTAATAGTTAGAGTGGTTAGAATAGGTTGCAGTTCCGGCTCAAAAGGGTCAAAACTGGCAGTGCTAAAATTGTTTACTTTGATACTACTGGGGTAGAACTCAACACTAAAATTAGCTTGTGCTCCTACCAAAACTGGAAGGAGGGCTATAACCATAACAATAAATATTAAGCGCTTCATTTTACACCTCCTTGTGTAATAGTTACCTCAATAATTTTCTTTAATAAATCCTGGAAGGATAATCCTGCTGCCTTAGCAGCCATAGGAGTTAAAGAAAGGGAAGTCATTCCAGGCAGTGTATTTACTTCCAGGAAATAGGGCTTAAGGTCATCGTAGCGAAAATCAATTCTGGCATAACCACTTAAACCGAATGCCTTCCATAACCTTAAAGCATAGAGCTGTAAAAGTTTGGCTACGGTATCATCAATTTGAGCAGGAGCTTCGTATTTTGTTTTTCCGTGAGTATATTTATTGGTATAATCATACCAACCCTCCAGCGGTTTGATTTCCACTACAGGATATGCCTCTGAATCAATAATTGTGACGGTTAATTCTCTACCTGGGATATATTCTTCCAAAAGCACACTTTGGGAATACTGTAATGCTTTTTGGACTGCAGGTTTCAAATCCTCCAAACATTCTACTCTACTAATTCCGACAGAAGAACCTGCGTCATTTGGTTTTACAATTATAGGAAGTCCCAATTGATGGGAAAATCCGGAATAATCTTCTGTGTCCTGATAGTCCTCCAAAAGGTCTTCCCGCATAAGAATATATTTGGGAACCGGAATTCCTTCCGCAATAGCAATCAGTTTGGAAATGTATTTATCCATACTGAAACAGCTGGCTTTGAAACCGGAACCGGTAAGTTTGATTCCTGCCAGAGAAAGAGCTGCCTGAAGTTCACCATTTTCTCCGCTGCCGCCATGCAAACCGTTAAAAACCAGCAATGGTTGTTCGTTTTGAATGGCAGTTAGTAAATCGGTAAGTTCAGGGTAATCAGCGGGGTCTATTTCTATAACTCTATACCCCATATTTTTTAAAGCAGAAGCAATTTCAGTTCCGCTAACCAGGGAGACCTCTCTTTCAGGAGAAGTTCCTCCTTTCAAGACAACAATTTTTTTCATTTTTTACTTATCCTTTATTATCTGCCGAGTTGTTATTCAGCAGACAGGTAAGTTTTTCCTGTTTTTTCTCATACTATAGCTGAAGACCGAATTTGAAAGAAAACCTTCAGCTGAAGACCGATAGCACTATTAAATCTGGCAATTTCGGGTATGCTGCTACCGCAGAAATCCAATTCCTGAAAACCTTCTTTTTGCAGAAGTTCAATCAGTTTAACCGTATGAAAACTGCAGGCACCTTTTTTTAAGGCAGTATCTTCAGTTACCTGATAGATATTATAAACCTTATTTCCATCTTGTAAAATTAAATTACTGCCAACTATTTTACCTTGCTGTATTAAATTCATTTGCCGTAGCATACCTTCACGATATAAAATACGAATGAAGTCAGTCAACCCCTGGTAATCGCAATCGGGGTTCCAGTTTTTTTTAATCTTCAGAATTTTTAGTAAGCTGATAAATTCCTCAATATTCAATCCCTCCTCCAAAGTATAATTTTGCTCTTTTGCTTGATTAAGGTCTCTGCGTTTATCAGGAAGAGGTTTTAGTTCGCTGTTAAAATTATGGACAAAAGTGTAAAAAGGAACAGCTTGCATTTTATTCCATAAAAAACCTCTAATATCGTAAGTCTCAGGAGTTAAGTTAATTCTAATTCTCTTAAAGTGACTTTTTAACCCTTTTGCTATTGCTGTCGTTATTTGTAAGGCATCAAGCAACTTTCTTGCTGGGAGCGAATTTTCATTCAGCCAGAGATTTAATCCCTGATAATAGGATAAAGAGGAGCGTTTTAACACTCTGCAACCAAGTAATTTTTTCTCGTATAGCGGTAAAACAGCAACAATTGTAGTTCCTTTATAGCAGACCAGATGCCAGGGTATAAAGTTAGATATTTCAGCTACCGTTTGCATAAAAACAGGATTACTCCAAATATTTAAGGGGTGATGAGGAAAAAACTGAGGAGGGCTTAATTCAATTTCTAGCACTAGATGTAGGAACAGATGGTGTTTAATAATTCTTTAAGTTGAAATGGCTTAACGATATAATCAGAAGCACCGTCTACAACAGATTGAAAAGCTGAATCAACAGTCGGGTAGCCAGTCATAATCAAACAAAAAATTTTCGGGTCTTGTTGCATTAAACTTTTCATTAACTCCAAACCATTCATTCCAGGCATCATATAATCAATTAATGCCAGCTGATATTTACCAGGTTCAAATTTTTCCAAAGCATTGTCTGCGTTTTCAGCCAAATCAACTTCATAACCGTGGGATGATAAAAAATCACCTATTACTTCACGCAGTAATTGATCATCGTCCACTATTAGAAGTTTTGGCTTCATTTAAACTCCTCTTAATTTGCTGATTGCCTTATAAAAACTATAATAATCAATTATCTTAAATAGTCAATAGAAAAATGTTATGAGGGCAAGAGGACGAGAGGTCGAGAGGTCAAGAGGACGAGTGGCAACAAAGTAAAGAAGAAATTGTAAAAGTTTTTATGACTCCCAATATTTATATCTCAAGTCCTTAAATCCTCAAGACATCTTGATATTCCGACCTTCCGACTTTTTCATTGACATAATCAGGTATTTATTTTTCGTGGATACAGGAAAAAAATATGCGAGGTTCAATATGAAAGGAAAAGTGAAATGGTTTAATAAGAATAAAGGTTATGGCTTTATTATTACAGATGATAACAAGGAATACTTTGTCCATTGGAAATCTATAGTTACCAATTCGCCGCGAGAGCTGAAAGTTCTGGAGCAGGATGAACTGGTTACTTTTGACTTGATGGAAACGGACAAAGGCATTCAGGCAATCAATATTATCAGGGTTAATCCCTGATTAGATGCCTACCTTTTTTCAGGGGTAATAGCGATTTATGATAGCTGTTACCCCTTTTTATGCAAATGCCTTTTCTTCCCGTTAACCAATCAGACCTGAATAAAAGAGGTTGGACCGCTTTAGACATCATTCTTATCAGTGGAGATGCCTATATAGACCATCCTGCTTTTGCCGCAGCAATAATTGGACGAACTTTGGAGGCAGCGGGTTTTAAAGTCGGGATTATTGCTCAACCGGATTGGAAAAATGATTCTGATTTCACCGTTTTAGGAGAACCGCGTCTGTTTTTTGGCATCACTTCAGGTAATATGGATTCAATGGTTAATCACTATACAGCTCAGAGAAAACTGCGAAATAACGATGCCTACAGTCCTGATGGAGTTACCGGAAAGCGTCCTGACAGGGCTGTTATTATCTATACCAATATCTTAAAGCGTCTTTTTAAGGGTGTGCCAATTGTTATCGGAGGCATTGAATCATCTTTACGCCGAATTGCTCATTACGATTTTTGGCAGGATAAAGTTCGCAACAGCATTTTAGCAGATAGTAAAGCAGATATTTTGCTCTATGGAATGGGGGAGAGACCTGTAACAGATCTTGCTGTTTTATTGCAACAAGGAAATTCTGTTAGCAGTATTCAAAATTTACCCTCCAGCGTTGTTTTTTCTTCTACACCTCCGACAAATGAAGATATTATTTTGCCGGAAGCAGAGAAGTGTTCCGCTAAAGATACCTTTTATCAGATGACCAGACAATTTGAGGATAATTATAGAACTAAAACTATTTTTCAAAAAAATGCAGGACGCTGGCTGAAACATAATCCACCGGCAAAACCATTAACTACGAAGGAAATGGATACCATTTATGCTTTACCTTTTGAATATAAACCGCATCCTGTTTATACGGGACAGAAAATTCCTGCTTATGAACAAATTAAAGAGTCAATTACTTCTCATCGCGGATGTTATGGTGGTTGTAATTTTTGTGCTATTGCCTGTCATCAGGGACGCAACATTCAGTCCAGATCAGAAAAATCTCTGCTGCAGGAAGCACAAAAACATACCGGCACAATTTCCGATGTAGGAGGTCCTACAGTTAATATGTATGCTTCTTTTTGCAGATTGTGTTTTCCTGAAACCTGCAAAAGAAATTCCTGTCTGGTTCCCGATATTTGTCCTAATTTACAAATAAATCATTCAATTCAGGTGAAATTACTTGATAAAATAAGCAATTTACCCAATATTAAACACTTGTTTATTGCCTCCGGAATTCGTTATGATATGGCAATAAATGATGAAAGTTATATTGAGGCAATTGCCACTAAATATACAGGAGGTCGGTTAAAACTTGCTCCAGAGCATTCTGTTCCGAAGGTTTTACGCCTGATGAACAAACCGCAGATTGATATTTTTGAGCAGTTTTGTAAAAAGTTTTATTTCTACACCCAAAAAGCTGGATTGAAAAGACAAATCATTCCTTACCTGATAATTGGTCATCCTGGAACTAATATGGATGATGCTCTTGAACTGCATTACTGGCTAAGAAAAAATAAATTAAGCGTGGAACAAGTGCAGGAATTTACTCCTACACCAATGACAATTTCCACTTGTATGTATTATACTGGTTTAGATTATGAAACTGGAGAACCGATTCATATTCCTAAACCCTCTGAAATCCGCAGACAGAAAGAATTGATAATAAACCGGACCACTATGAAGTTGACGGGGACATCAACTTTCCGGAAGAACGACGTCCTCGTCGTTCAAAAATTCCGGTAGAACGATATCCCCGTCGTTCATTTTAAGTGTGATGGGGACGTCAAAGATCCGGTTGTTTGGGTTGACGGGGACGTCAACGATCCGGTTGTTTGGGTTGACGGGGACATCAACGATCCGGTGGTTTGGGTTGACGGGGACATAAACGATCCGGCAATTATTTTTATTGCCCTGATTTAAGGAAAGTATATATTATAAATTAGGTGTAAACAAAAAATGGTTTTCCTAATTCTAATTATTCTTACAGGATACGGGTTGATCAAGTTATATAATATATCCAAACCAGATAATCCTTTTCATCCTACAGGAACAATAATAGATGAGTATTTGCCAAGAGGTAATCGTAACATCAATATAGAGATAAGAATAAGAAATAAGAATTAGAAAGGTTAGAAGTTTAAGATTTTTTAATGCTTTAAAAGGCGATATATTGAGCGTAAGGAAACCATAAATTCCTCGTTAAATTCAAGCTTTCTCAGCTGTGGATTTTTTATCTTCAATTTTCACCTACTTTCCAGAAAACTACTTACTACAAAATATTTCACTTCCAACCAAATTATAAATGGTATCAGAATTATAACAATTGCAGATTACAACAGAAGACATATAATCATCTCTATTTATTGAAGTTATAGTTTCATCCCAAGTAGCATTGCTTACCCATTGCTCACCCAATACGGATGCCATCCGTAATAGGTGAGCAATGGGTAGGTAATGCAATTAAGGAAGAAAAGCAAATTTAATAAAGACAGCACATTAACCTGGAAAGGAGAAAAATAATTAGAAAAAAAGGGGGCAAAAAAGCCAATTTTAGACCTTCCGGAACAAAGAAAAAAACAGGTTTTATAATATATTGAAAGATAATGAATTATAAACAGATAATAGTTAAAGAAAGTGCTTGACAATAACACTATATCATTTACTGTGGCAACAAATTAAGAATTCAAATTCCATTAAGGTTCATCTAGCTGGAAAAAAATTCTTAATTATATTCATAAAATTATAGGAGATAATAAATTATGCAAAGCTCAACCTATACAGCCAGCAGCATTAAAGTGCTGAAAGGTCTGGAAGCTGTCCGTAAAAGACCGGCAATGTATATTGGAGGCACAAGTGAACGCGGTTTGCATCACCTCGTTTACGAAGTTGTAGATAATTCCATAGACGAAGCATTAGCAGGTTTTTGTGATGAAATTATTTGCACTATAACCACTGAAGGAAATATTAAAGTGGAAGATAACGGACGCGGAATTCCTGTGGACATTCAAAAAGATATGGGAGTTCCGGCAGTGCAGGTAGTTTTAACAGTCCTGCATGCAGGCGGGAAATTTGACGATAAAAGCTATAAAGTTGCTGGAGGATTGCATGGAGTTGGCGTTTCTGTCGTAAATGCGCTTTCCGAGTTTCTGGAAGTGAATATTTTCAGAGACGGCAAAGAATATTTTATGCGCTTTGAAAGAGGTCTTCCGGTAACCGAATTAAAGGTTTTGGGAGAAACCAACAAAACAGGAACAGTAGTAACTTTCCGTCCCGATCCGCTGATTTTTGAAACAACGGAATTCAGTTTTGATTATTTAACTTCCCGCTTAAGAGAACTGGCTTTTTTAAACAATGGATTGCGGATTATTTTAAAAGATGAACGCAGTGGTCGCACTCATGATTTTAAATATGAGGGTGGAATAAAAAGTTTTGTGGAATACTTAAATCAAAACAAAAAACCGCTTTTTCCCAATCCGATACACATTTCCAGCATAAAAGAAGGAATGGAATTTGAAGTAGCGCTGCAATATAACGAGGGTTATCAGGAAAATATCTTCAGTTTTGCCAATAATATTAATACTACTGAAGGGGGAACTCATTTAAGCGGATTTAAAAGCGGTTTAACGCGAGCCGTTAATACTTATATCAAAAATGCCGATCTGCTTAAAAATGAAAAGGTTAGTCCTTCCGGAGAAGATATTAGAGAAGGACTTACAGCGGTAATTTCACTCAAGATTACTAATCCGCAATTTGAGGGTCAAACTAAAACCAAACTGCAAAATTCGGAAGTGGAAGGAATTGTTAATAGCGCTGTTTATGAAAAGCTTATGGAATATTTTGAAGAGCATCCTGCGGAAGCAAAAAATATTACGATGAAAAGTATTTTAGCGGCACGCAGTAGAGAAGCAGCCAGAAAAGCAAGAGAACTTACTAGGAGAAAGACAGTTCTGGAAAGTGGCTCCCTGCCTGGAAAACTTGCAGATTGTACTTTAAACGATCCGGAAAAAACAGAACTCTTTTTAGTGGAAGGCGATTCCGCTGGCGGAAGTGCCAAACAGGGAAGAGATCGTGCTTTTCAAGCCATCCTACCGTTATGGGGAAAAATGCTGAACACGGAAAAAGCCAGAGTTGATAAAGTTCTAAACAACGATAAAATTCAGCCGATTATTTTGGCTTTAGGTGCCGGTATCGGTCAGGATTTTGATATAAATAAAATTCGTTATAATAAAATCATTATTATGGCTGATGCTGATGTAGACGGCTCTCATATTGCCACTTTATTAATGACATTTTTCTATCGCTATATGCGTCCCGTAATTGAAGAAGGTAAACTTTACATTGCAATGCCTCCTCTCTTTCAGGTTCGTAAAGGGAAACAAAAGATGTATGTGTATAATGAAGAAGAACGGGATAAAGCAATTCAGGAATTTGGTGAAAAAGGAGTGATGGTTCAACGCTATAAAGGACTGGGTGAAATGAATGCGGAACAGCTTTGGGAAACAACTCTTGATCCTAAAAACCGGAAAATGATTGCTATTAAAATGGATGATGCCATTGAAGCAGATAGAATGTTTACTATTTTAATGGGCGATGAGGTAGAACCCAGAAGAGAATTTATTCAAGAAAATGCACGCTATGTAAAAAATCTGGATGTTTAAGGAGCAAAAATAGATGTCTGATACAACTAATATTATTCCTGTTCAAATTGAAGAACAACTCAAACAAGCATACCTGGATTATTCTATGAGTGTGATTGTTTCTCGTGCCTTACCCGATATTCGGGATGGCTTAAAACCCTCTCAACGCAGAATAATCTATGCGATGCATGAACTTAATTTAACTCCTGGAAGTCACTTTCGGAAATGTGCTAAAATTGCAGGTGACACAAGTGGTAACTATCATCCTCACGGAGAACAAGTTGTCTATCCTACTTTAGTGCGTTTGGCACAGCCCTGGATAATGCGCTATCCATTAATTGAAGGTCAGGGAAATTTCGGTTCTATAGATGGTGATCCACCTGCTGCTATGCGATATACGGAAGCGCGCTTGCAAAAAATAACAATGGAAATGCTTTCCGAACTGGAAAAAGATACTGTTGAATTTAGAAGCAACTATGATGAAACCCGTCAAGAACCGTTGGTTTTTCCTGCACGGTTTCCCAATTTACTGGTAAACGGTTCTTCGGGAATCGCTGTAGGTATGGCAACCAATATGCCACCTCATAATATCGGTGAGGTCTGCGAGGCAATTATTGCTCTGATTGATAATCCCGATTTGCAACCCCTGGATTTTCTGGAATATATTAAAGGACCCGATTTTCCTACAGGGGGTTTTATTTTGGGAACTGAAGGAATAAGAGAATATTTTGCCACAGGTAGAGGCAAGATTATTATGCGCGGAGAAACTGAAATTGAAACTCTGCCTAATGATGCAGAACAGATTATTATTCGTTCTATTCCTTATCAATTATCTACTACCCAGCTTATAGAGCGGATGGTGGAGCTGGTGAAAGACAAAAAAATTGAAGGTATAAGCGATATTCGTGATGAATCAGGACGCGATGGAATGCGCCTGGTAGTCCAAGTAAAACGCAATCAGGATGCCCAAGTTGTGCGTAATTTACTCTATAAATATACACAGCTGCAATCAACTTTTGGAGTAATTAATCTTTGTCTGATTGATGGAGTTCCACAAGTTGTGAATATGAAAGAAATGCTGCAGAATTTTATTGATTTTCGGCACGAAGTTGTTTTGCGCCGCACACAATTTGACTTGCGTAATGCTAAAGAACGCTTGCACATTTTAGAGGGCTTGAAAATAGCTCTGGATAATCTGGATGAAGTTATCGCTCTAATCCGTGCTTCGCAAACCCCCAATGATGCCAGCGTCGGTTTACAGGAAAAATTCGGTTTAAGTGAAATTCAGGCAAAAGCAATTCTGGATATGCGCCTCCAACGCTTAACCGGTTTGGAACGCGATAAAATAGAAACAGAATATCAGGAATTATTGATTACAATTGCCCGTCTTACTGAACTGGTTGAACATAAAGAACTTAGAATGAATTTAATTAAGGAAGAAACAGCCGAAATTAGAGATAAATTTGCTGATAAAAGGTTAACTACAATTATCCCTGCTCCAGCAGGAAGTTTCAATATGGAAGACCTGATTGCAGATGAAATGGTGGTGGTTACTATTACTCATGACGGCTATGTAAAACGCTTACCTGTTGATACATACAAAGTTCAAGCCAGAGGAGGAAAGGGATTAAGCGCATCTAATTTGAAAGAAGAGGACTTTATTCAATACTTCTTTGTTGCCAGCACTCATTCCTATATTTTACTTTTTACCGATCATGGAATGTGTTACTGGCTAAAGGTTTTTGAGATTCCTGAAGCAAGTAGAACAGCCAGAGGAAAAGCAATTGTGAATTTGGTAAAACTTGCTGCGGGAGATAGAATTAAAGCATTTGTAACTTTGAAGGATTTCCATCCTGAACAAAACATCGTAATGTGCACGCGTAAAGGTCTGGTTAAGAAAAGTCCTGTAACTGCTTTTTCGCATCCTCGCTCAATTGGTATTAAAGCAATCAAGCTTAGAGAAGATGATGAATTGATAGATGCCAGAATTTGTGAAGCGGGAGATGATATTCTGCTAGCTACGCATGAAGGAAAGTGCAATCGCTTCAGCGAAAATGAAATCCGTTCTAGGCGTCGTTTTTCTCAGGGTGTAAAAGGAATTCGCTTGCGTAATGGAGATTATGTTATTTCAATGACGATTGCTACTGCTCAGGATCAATTGGAAAACGGTAATCCTAATTCTTCCACTATTTTAGCAATTAGCGAAAACGGATATGGTAAGCGTAGTCCTATTTCCAGTTATTCTGTAACCAGAAGAGGTTCTATGGGTGTTATTACTCTTAAAACAAATGAACGGAATGGTTATTTGGCTTCCTTGATGCTGGTGAAGGATGATGACGATTTAATGATTATAACTCAAGGTGGAATGATTATTAGACAACGCATTTCTGAAATTTCTGTAGTAGGAAGAAATACTTTGGGGGTGCGTTTGATAAACCTTGCTCCCAATGATGTAGTGCGTGATATTTCCCTCGTGCATTCTGAGCCCGATGAGGAATCCCTGGATAAAGAAGTGGAAATTTTGAAAGCAAAACCGCTTCCTGATATGGAAGACCTTACAGATATGGAAAATGATGAATTTACGGAAGAAGATGAAGAAGAAATTGAGGAATTGGAAGAAGACCTGGAAAATGAAGAGGATAATGACTAAACAATACAGAATTACGCTGACAGCAGGAATTTTTTTTCTGCTGTCCGCTTGTTCTGTAAGCCAGTTTGTTCCCGGGGAAGGAATTATTAGGGAAAATAATTATGCTGTTATTCGTTCGGATACATTATTAATTATTGTTAAACCCCAAAGCTATCCTGGCAGCTATCAGGAAATCAATAACCGCTTCTTTCCTGTCTTTATCAGTATCAAAAATAATTCTACACAGAAAATAAAACTGCAGGAAAACTCATTCAGTATTCTTTGTAATGAAAAACAGTATGATCCTGTTCCCGTAGATTACATTCTAGCTGATTTGGAAAGAAAAATGATGTTGCAAGAATTCAGCGATCCTTTCTTACCTCCAACAGAATTTGGTATAACGGATAGGACTAAAGAACAGGAAATGTATTATGAATTGGTAAATAATGCATTTAGCTGGGGAGAACTTTTACCCGGAGCCAAAAAAGATGGTTATCTCTTTTACAATAAAGAAATTGCCTCTGCCAGCTGTTTCACCATTAATATCCTAGGATTTGCTATCCCTTTCATAAAGCAATAATATATCTCTTCCCGTCACGAGTCCTCACTGCCAAATAGATTTGAGGGCAGTGTAAAAGTTATTTCGGCAGTAACGATTCCTGACTTGCATTGTAAATATATCTTCAAAGGTTCTATAAGGTTAAAGAATATCTTTTATCCTCTCAATGGTCAATTTCAAATAATCAATATTGATATCTATTCCTACATAATTTCTATGATATTTTTTAGCAACAACACCCGTAGTTCCGCTTCCATTAAAAGGATCAAGAACAAGATCTCCTTCATCTGTAGAAGATAAAACAATTCTTTCCAGTAATGCTATGGGCTTTTGGGTTGGATGTTTTCCGTGTATTTTTTCCCTTGAAGGTGTAGTTGGAATACACCAAACACTTCTCATTGGTTTACTTTTCTTATTGATAATATCTCCAATCCAGTCAGTATTTTTCATTAGCTCATAATGGTATTTTTGTTTTTGTGATGGGTCTTTAATTGCCCAAAGAATTGTTTCATGAGAAGCAGTAAAACATTTTCTTGTAAGGTTTGGAGCAGCATTAGGTTTGAACCAGCAAATGTCGTTAATTATTTTGAATCCTTGTTTTTGTAACTCATAACCACATTGATAAATTGAATGGTAAGTGCCACTAATCCAAATAGTTCCTGATGGTTTTAATACTTGTCTACAAGCAGAAATCCATTTATTGTGGAATTCTGATTTATGGGAAAATTCATCAAGCAGATCCCAGTCACCCTTTTTTACGCTTACCATTTTTCCGCTTTTACAAGTTATGGTTCCATCCGATAAAAAGTAGGGAGGATCGGCAAAAATCATATCAAATGAGTTAGGTTCAAGTTCTTTTAAAATTTCTATACAATTTCCCCAATATAAGCAGAAATCTACAGAGGAAAAATATTTACTATAGCTCATAATTAATTAGTAAGGATACACTCTAAAACACCATCCAAAAGCATTTTTACATTTAGGATATAATCAAGCTCATTAAATGCTTCTTGAAGGGGCCGTTGTGTTGTTTTCCAACCCCAACCATCGGTAATCCATATAAATTGAATATTATGTTTTTTCCAAAATTTGTAGATATCCTTATATTCACCTGCTGTTGATTTTAATTTTGAACCACCAACGCTGTAGAAATTGACTTCAATTAAATATAACTGATGGTCTTTTTTTATTATGAAGTCAATTATACGATTTGTTTCATCTACAGGAAGGTCAATTCCCCATTGTTTTTTTACCTTTGACCTTGTAGCAGATGCTAAATATACAAAGTTATTCTTTTTACAAATCCTTTTAATATGCTTATCTATTAATTGTTCCATTGCTTTTCCTGCTCTGTTTTTACGGGCATTGGAATCCAATCCTACTTCAATTCCGAAAGTATAATCAACCAAGTTCTTTATTTTATTTGAACTTAATAACTTTAATAAGCCAGCTCTGTCAGCAAAATTTAAGGCATCTTCATCAGAAAGGTTTTTAAAATTAAACTCTTTTGATTGAAGGTTATTTTGATTTTTAGAAGTTAACAGGGTTATGCTATCCTTTCTGCAAGCGACAAGAACAGGTAAAATATGTTTAATTTCCGGATGTTTTTTCAGAAGATATTTAAATTCATCGGTGATATTCTTTTTGCCTATAAGATAGTTCATTGTATTGAGGCAAATTTCAATATCCTTTATATGCTTGGATACTTTTTTCCAGTCAACAAGATAAGACCAATCATTGATAGTTGGTAACATAGTATTCATTAAATAATTAAATACTTTATCGGGGCTTTTCAGTTGTAATTTTTTATATACTGGTAATTGTTTCAAGGTAAACCTCCCAATCTATATTAAACATTATGTATATAAAACAAAGCTCAATTCTCATTAGTTTGAAGTTGAGACATACTACATCATTTTAATAATTAGTCACGAGTATTTCAGAAATATTACCTCTTTTTTGGGCATCCGAATTGATCATTCTTTTTGCTTGTATACGGCTTATCTTATATTCTTTATAAAGATTATCAAAAAAGTTATCATCTGGATTTGTAACTCTGGGATCAGAGTTAGATAAAATCTGATAGACATCAGGTCTATCCATTTCCTTAAAAAAGTCAGCTAATCTGTTTTGGTCTTTATCAGTAAAACCTTCTTTAGCATAAGAATTGAAATTGGATGTCTTGGTCAATGGTCTATAGGGAGGATCATAATAAATTAAAGTGTTTTCTTCAACATAATTGGCAGATAAGGAAAAATCACCCTGTAGAATTTCTGTATTAGACAGTGCTTTATTCGCATCCCAAAGATTTTCTGCCTGACATATTGAGGGTTTATCATACTTACCATTTGGGACATTAAATTCTCCATTTTTATTCTCTCTATATAAACCGTTAAAACAGGTTTTATTAAGAAAAATCATATAGGCAGAGTGTCTTATCCATAATTCACTGTAATTGGCATCAAGGTGCTTTTTACTATAATTAAACCTTTTTCTGATGTCATAATACAAAGTAGCTCTATCCGTTTGAGAGGCATTATTATATTTATTATTCAATTCAGACAGTAGAGCAATTAAATTCTCTACAGCATATTTAATAACCTGGTAGGTTATAATCAAATCACGATTGATATCTATTATGATAGATTTATCTATCTGAAAACAGGATTGTAAATAAAAGAAAAATGCACCACCTCCAATGAATGGTTCAATATAAACAGGAATGTGCATACTTTTTTTGAATTTTTCCGGAAGCCGATCAACAAGTTCAGGAATTAGTTGTCCTTTACCCCCTGCCCATTTTAAAAAGGGTTTTGCATCAAAGTTAAACAATTTAATTTGAGTAGCAGGAATATACTCCTTAAGGTTCACACCAGATAACATCTGTTCTTTCATAATATTTTCTTCCTGGTTACTTTCTCAAGTCGTTATAATTCCTCACTGCCAAATAGATTTGAGGGCAGTGTAAAAGTTATTTCGGCAGTAACGATTCCTGACTCTCAGGGGGTAGGTGGACAAGAATGTCCACCTTCCGGTTACATTGTTAACGGTATTCATAGATCATCCAGCCCTCTTTTCCTAGTCCTAAAAAGATGTAATCATTGGCTACATCCAAATCGTAAACGGGGATAGTGAGAAAAATGTTGTTGAGGTCTTCGGTTTTGAGGGGATTGGTGACATCAACAATTTTTACTCCTCCGCGCCCTAATACAATAAAAAGACGGTTATCTTTAATATCCAGGCTCAGAATTTCGTTAGTCATTCTAATTTGACTGATAAGGGTTGGCTTTTTGGGTTCATAAACATTGAAAGCGAGAAGGTTTTTTCCAGCACCGATCCAAATTGTATTTCCGTTTTTAGCTAAACAGGTGGCATCTATAAGTTCGTAATTTACTCCCAGAGAAACAGGATAGGATTGATCGGTGATATCTACGGCAACTAAACCAAAATCATTGAGAGCAAAGATATAAGGGTAACTTGCTACGAAGTCCTTAATACCCCATTTTTCAGAAAAGGTAGATAATAATTCGCGTGTGCTTCCACCACCTAAATCAATAATATCTATTCCTCTATAACGGTCTGCCACATAAAGAATTGAACCTTCGCGGGTAAGTTTATCACCAACAATTGTTTGAGGGAAGAAAATACGAGAACCGGTATACAAACTATCTATCAAAATAACTTGATTTGTGGGTTCATTGGAGGCGACATAAAGATATTTTCCGGTAAGTGTTTCAATGTCCTCAATCGGGTTTGGAGAGAAAAAAGCTGCTTTCATTTTGGGTTGCCAGGCGTTAAAAATGGAATAAACCCAGATATAATTTTGGTTATTAGCATAAACCAGATCCTCGGCAAAGCGGATAGAATATGCCTGAGAGGTCTTAATATAAGCCAGTTGATGCAGAAATTTATTGTCTATAGCAAATATAGATAGGCACATAAGCAGGCAAAGGATACTGAGTAAGCTGCGTTTCATTTTTTCTCCAGTAACCAGTGAATGATTTGTTTGGAATTAATTCCTTCTGCCTGAGCAGCGAAGGAAGGTAAAATACGATGTTGTAAAACATTTATGGCTGATGCTTTCACATCTTCTTCTGCAGGAGTTAAACGACCATCTAAAGCAGCTCTGGCTTTGGCAGACAAAATCAGATATTGTGAAGCACGAGGTCCTGCTCCCCAGGCAACCCATTGTTTAATTTCCTTTTCTGCATCATCTGTATTAGGACGTGATTTTCTGACTAAATTTACAGCAAACTTTAATACATGATCACTAACGGGAAGGGAACGCACTGCCTGTTGTAAAGATATTATTTGTTCACCTGTCAACTGAGGTGTAATTACAGGATTATCCAGTCCAGTAGTGCTTTCAGCAATTTGCAGTTCTTCTTCCAAAGTAGGATAATCAATATTGATAAAGAACATAAAACGGTCTAACTGTGCTTCGGGCAGAGGATAAGTTCCTTCCTGTTCAATGGGGTTTTGAGTTGCCATCACTAAAAAGGGCTTACTTAGAGGTCGGGTAACGGTTCCGCTGGTTACAGCATATTCTTGCATTGCCTGTAATAAAGCTGCCTGTGTTTTAGGAGGTGTTCGGTTAATTTCATCTGCCAGAATAATATTGGCAAAAATAGGACCTTTGATGTATTCAAAAT